>QWCN01000257.1_pt1 | contig 93088 bp, 84 predicted proteins | sample 1972711 | NCBI WGS metagenome assembly QWCN01 (sample SAMN09866707, study PRJNA288562) | Human gut metagenome isolate term1_stool, whole genome shotgun sequencing... | isolation source: gut | host: Homo sapiens | place: USA: California | reverse complement strand
TTACCCCGCGGAAGTTTTACCATTGGTTTATTGACAATATTTATTTACCCCACGGAAGTTCGGAGCGCATACCTAACCCCGCGGAAGTTTGGAGAGCTTAAAAGAGTTGACTTAATAATCAACTCTTTTTAAATTAGAAATTTCTATTCATATATTTTATATTGAGCAACTTCATAATATAAATACATTAATTTATTATCTAAATCATAAACAACATAAAAATTATAATATCTAGTTTCACCTTTTTCTTCTCTAGCAAACCAATCATATTTAAAATCAAATAATGGTAATTTTTCATTAGGAACATATTTTTTTAATTCATTAAAAGATTTTTCTATATTAATTTGATAATTTTCTTGGTCAATATTATTTTCATATTGTTTTTCATAAGATAGTTCATAATCTTCTTGAATTGTTAAAACAAAATATGTATTGCTTCCATCAATTGCACTATCAAAATATTTATATTCAACATTAATTTCTTGAGGCAATTTAACATTATATTTTTCTTGTGTATTATTTAAAAATCTTTTAGCAACATTATTATCTGAATAATATATTCCTTGATATATTGATACTCCAGTAATGAGAATTAAAATCGCTGTTAAAACAATTAATATAATTCTAGTACTTTTATTTATTAACATTATTTTCACCTCTTACAATTTTCTTTACGTGCTTATATATTATAAATAAACAGATTGATATAATTAAACTAATAAATCCAAATCCAAAATAAAAATAAATTAATACACTCTCCATTTTTATGCATAACAAAACAATATTAAAAATATTATATACAATTGTTCCATAAGTATATATTAAAAATAATGAAAGAAGATTTTCACATGTTAATTCATTATAATCAAATTTGTTCATTATGAAAAAGCCTTTAATTATTGAAATCAAAAATGTTAATAAACAAAATAAATAAAACATAAATGGAATAGTAAAATAACTAATATAATGAAATAAATGTGAAGCAATTAAATCAAAAATATATGTTAAAAATAATGCAAAACAGATAACAATTGAAAATGTTAAAACAATATAAATAATTATTGATAATATATTATTAATTTTCTTTTCCATTTTTCTCTCCTGCATATTTTTATTATATCAAAAAATTTATTAATAACCATCAAATATTACTGTATGAATAGTATTATCATTAACAACAAAATCTAAAGAAGAATTATTATCAACTTCTTTACCATCGATAGATAGAATTTGAGTATAAGGATAACGATTTTTAGGATTAAAATTATCACCTACATTTAACAAATAAATATTTGCTATATCAAAATATGTATTATTATCAATTGCACATATAACCAATGATTTATCTGAAGGCATATTAAATTTGATATATAAAGTTAATTCATCTAATAAAGTCATAGAAGTAAATGGTTTAGTCATTTCTTTATCTAAATATAAAGAAATATAACTACTTACATCTTCTTGTTTTTCTTTAATAATAAAATTTTCATGATTAGATAAATATTCAATACCATCATTAGCAGTAAATATTTCATTATATTCAAACTTTTGAGGATAAACAAAAGCAAAATCACCTACATAATAACGAATTTCTTCTTTATCATTATAAAGAGTTGTCTCTGTTTCTACTGATATTTTATTATATTTTTCTTCATCAAAATTATAATTAATATTTCCATGACTTATATGGTTTACTTTGTAATTATTTTCTTCATTTTCATAATTAATTTTAATATTATAATCATATTTTGTTTCAACAATTTTATTATCTTTACTAGAAATAACCATTGTTCCTTCTTCATTACTTTTTAAATAACCTTGATCATTAATAGAATCATCAACATATTCATGTTTAATAATTATATTCAAATTAACCATTTCATTATTTTTATCAAAAGAAACACTTATATTTTTCTCATCGATTTCAATAAATGAAGTCTTTAAAATTGTAATAAATTGATTATAATTATCTCCTTCAATATTTAATCCTTCTAAAAATGAAGTTGGATTATAATAATTCATTTCTTTAGCTTTAGATAAAGTTATATATTCACCTTTTGTTTCTTTGTTTTTAGAATCACCTTGTTCATTATAATATTTAATTCTTTGTTTACCATTATCATCTACTATTTTTGTTGCTTCTTTAGAATATTTATATAATTCTAATTTATCATTATCAAGTATATAACTACTTTTCTCAATTAAAGTCATTCCATCATTATATGTTTGATATGTATCATTTTTATCCATTAAAACATTATCTTTATATATTTCTACATTAAAAGATGAAGTATATTCATCATTATAATTTATTGTATATTTTTTAGCTTTATTCCATCTATCAAATAATTCTTCTTGTGTAAAATTTTCACTACTTGTAACTTCTTTACTAGTTGTACTACTAGAAACATTATTATTACAAGAAAAAATACTAAATATTAAAACTAACGTTAAAAGAAACTGAATTTTTTTCATAAAACCTCCCTTATAAATTATGAAAACTTAAAATTAAATTGCATCTCTAATAATCTAAACAATTCATCCATTACTTTATTTGCTTGAGCAATTATATCAATATCAAATAATTTTTTTATCACCTCATCTTGTTCTATCTTATTTACATGAAATATATCAAAAGCCATTCTCAAAAAACATTCTGTTTTATTTTTTAAAGTAAAATATTTATCACATTTCTTTGCCATATAAGAACGCATTAATCCTGAAGTACCTATTTCTACTTCATAAAATTTACTTTCACTCCAATATGGATTATATGATTTAAAAATTTTTATTAATTCATCAGTTGTTTTTTCATTAATAAAATTAATTAAAATATCTTGAGTATAAGCTTCTATATATATGTCTCTTAAATTTTCATTTAATTCAGTAATAGCTAATTGAAGCGATGTTTCAATAGCATAAACCATTATTAAAGGCATATTTTTATTAAAACACATTTTAGCAATATAAAATTGATTATCAAACATTACTTTTACAAGTTCTAAAAGCACTCCATCTTTAGTATGAAAGATATTTTGAAAAGTACCTGCTGATACATCTGCTTCTTTAATAATATCAAGCATAGTTGTTTTATTAAATCCTTTTTCAATAAACATCTTTACACAAGTCATTAATATTCTTTTTTTTGGTTCTTTTACTTCATTTCTACTTATCATTTTAGTTTGCATCCTGGTTTACAACCCAATTATAATATAACAACCTTTTTTAAGCAACAAAATATTTTAACTATTTAATCAATACTTTTTCAATTTTAGCAATATACATATCATGAAAATCTTTATTTGAATAACAATCTTCAATAATATTTTTATCTATAAAACATTCTTCTTTTAAGGTTTGTCTATATATTTTCTTACACACTAAAACTAAGCTTGCTTCTTCAATATAAGAATAATCTTTTAAAATAACATTATGGAAACCAACTTTAGCTATTTTATCTTCATTTCTTCCTGAATGAGATCCTAAATACGCTAATTCTTTCTTTTTATTATCAAAAAAACATAAAGTAAAATATTCTTCTTGATCAAGTAATATTTTAGAAAATCTTTGAGGTCTAACATAAATAGTAACCACTGGCATACCGCTACTATGTTCCCATAATGAACCTATTTCACCCCAACTTAATGTCATTGCGTTAATCTTATCACCACTTTTACCTGTAACTAACGCTACCCATTCATCAGCAATTTTAGTAATTGGATTTATATTTAATTCTCTATATGATATTTCTTTCATAAAATTCTCCTAAAAATCACATTCATTTGTTTTTAAATTTTCAGTAATAGCTTTAAAAAAATTCGCACTCCAAATATTTAAAACACTTGGATCTTTAATAAAAGGTATAACATCTTTTTTTGCATTTTCATAATCAATGCAATCAAATTTGTCATTTAAAAATTTTTTTACATCATCTAAAGTAATCACTTTATTTTTTTCAATAAATCCTGTCTGAATTAATCTAGCTTGTAAATGTTTTAAATTAAATGTTGCTTTTTTTTGTAAATAAAAAACATAATCATATAAATCTCTACCTTTAATACGATTTTTCCAAGTTCTGCAGAGAACCGCTCCAATTTTACCAGCAAAAAGAGATGGCAAATCATATAAAGCAACTTCGCAAGGTATAGGTTGAAGTTTATATTTTGTTTCAAACGTAGCAAATTCAGGTGGATTTGTATCAATTTCAAATTTAATTTTTATCATTTCATCAGGATTAATTATTTTAGCTAAATCATCATTAGCATAAAACATTAAAAATAATTCTTTTGTATTTTCTTTTAAAAAAGCTGATTTAATTGCCGAATCAAAACTCTTAATTTTATTTTCAATTTTTACATTTAAGCCAAGTGCATTTACTTCTTTTTCTAAAATTGGAAAATATTTTTCTAACTTAAAATCAAAATCTGTTTCTTTTAAAGAAAAATCTAAATCTTCTGAAAATCTATCTAAACCATAAAATATTCTAAGTGCTGTTCCACCATAAAAAACTGCTTTTTCAAAGAATCCTGCTCGAGAAAGACCACAAAGAACTATTTCTTGCATTATTTCCTTAATTGCATTCTTTTTATCTAATAAATTTGTTGCATTATAATTTTTTAACATTTCTTCAACAATTTGATTCATATTTATTTTTTCCTCATAAATTTTGCAAGTAGCATTACATTTCTACATTTATATTTTTGAGCAAGTATTTCAATATCATCTATATTTAATTTGATAAATTCATTCTCATCAATTCTCAAATCATCAAACAATAATGATTTTAATTCTATTTGATTTTTTAATGAAGGTATAGAATATAATTTATCACAAAGTGCTTTTTCTGGTGTCGCAATAAAAAAAGTATAACCATTCTCGTTAATAATATTTACACCAAAAGGATAAACATTTTTAGGAATATCTTGATATGTGTAATAACCAAAAAATGTTTTATATTCTTTTCTTCTTCTTTTCATAAAAGTAGCAGATGTAAATGTATAAACTGCTTCAGGAATTAATCCATAATATGATAATGCAAATTCAAAAGATAAATACGATGGTCCACATATAACACTTGACAAATAATGTCCTGAAACATTTTTATCAGTCTCGTATATACCTCTTATTATTGGTATAAGTTTTTGTTCCTTTACTAATTGCTTTATTTTACTATATGGATTGGCATAATTTGATAATTCTTCTAATAATATTTTTGTTGTTTTTATCATATTTTCTCCACTAACTACAATTATATTGCAGTTACTGGAGCAAATCAAGCAATTTTATATTATAATCCAACATATCCAACTTCATTAATTATTTCTTGAGCAACATCTAATTTCATCCAATCAAGAACTTTTTTAACATTTGGATTAGTATTTTTTGAACTATGAACTGCATAAAAATTAGAAACAATTGGATATGATTTATTTTTAATATTTTCTTTACTAGGATAAACACCATTTAAACTAATCATTTTAACATTACCATTTTTAATTATTCCTTCAACATAAAATCTAAATGAATAACCTATTGCACTACCAAATCTATTAATAGGTTTTGTAATAGTTTTTTCACCATTCATCAACGATAAGAATGCTGTTTGGCTTCCACTACTTTCATCTCTTTGTAAAGGAATAATTTCTTTATTATATCCACCTAATTCAGACCAATTAGTGTATTTTCCACTATAAATTCCTTTTACTTGTTCAATAGTTAAAGAATCAATAGGGTTATTTTTATTCACTAAGAATACAAATGATTCATAACCAATTGGTTCTAAAATAAGTTCAACATCATTTTTAGAAGCATATTCTAATTGTTGACTTGATGGTTTTGCAAGTAAAGCTATATCAATATCACCATCAACAATCTTTTTATAACAACCTTTAGTATTATTCATTTGTAATTTTGATGAAGAAGTAAAATTATCATTAATAAATTCAACATCATTTTTATCATAAATCGCATTAACAAATGAAGAACTAATAGGATATAAAGCAGTAGCAGAATCAATGATTGGTTTTTCACCATCTAATGGTAAATTATCTTTCTTTTTGATTATTTTAGAATTTTCTTCAAAAGGTAAATATTCATCTAATTCAATTGATTTACCACGCATTGTAGGGCTACCACTTGGTAGGACTAAATAAGTAAACAAACCAAAAATGGTTAAATCAATAATAACAAAAGAACTAATTAACATTAAAAGAGAAAATATTTTAAATTGTTTATTCATTATCCTAACCTCGATATAATTTCTATTATTGAAATATGATTAAAGAAATATATAGTTAAAACTAATAATACAATTATTGATAAAACACCAAGTATTGTTATTAAATATATTAATCTTTTAAAATTCTTTTCCATAAAAATCACCTACATAAAACGAATTGGGCCCGCTATAACATTTATAATTATTCCGAAAGTAATTATAGTAACCCAAAAGATAATTCTAATAATCAATCTAACTAATTTAAAATTTTTAGTTTTATCTAAATCATTTAATTTTTTTAATTTTATACTATAAATAATAGCAAATATAAGCCAAATAACACCTAGAACTAATATGATATCAAATATAAAATTTGATAAGCATCTACCAATTATTTGAATCAAAAAGTAAAGTCCAATAAATAAATAATTAATAATATCCATAAACTATCTCCTAACAATAATATACCAAATTATAAATAAAATAATGAGTGTATAATCGTTCCAAAGAATGTATATTTGTTCATTTATTACGTAATTTTTTTATAAATTTAATTAAAAAATAAATTATCCAGCAAATTAAAATAATTGAAATAATGATAATTGATAATACTGGTAAAAATTTAACAGTAGGATCATTTACAAATTTGATTAATGTTTCAAATAATGAAGTCCACATTTTAGCAGTTGCTTCAGAAAAAGAAAAATCATATTTTGACATTAAAACAAATCTTAAAATAGCTAAAGCTAAAACAATAACAGTAATAACTATACTTATTATTAAAGCAAAATAAAACATACCTTTATTAAAAGATTCTTTTTTTGCTTTTTCAAGATTTAAATATTCATCAATTTTAGCAATAATCTCATTTGAATTATTATCATTTGAATTAATATTTTCAGCAATATTAATATCTTGAGAAATGAGTTTATTAATATCTAAAGAATAAAAATTACATAACAAAATTAAATTTTCAGCATTAGGTATTCTTTCACCAGACTCATAATACGCTAAAGTTCTTCTTGAAATACCAACTTTATCTGCTACAAATTCTTGAGATAAATCTAATTCTTTACGTTTCTTTTTTAATTGTTCTGCAATAGTCATTTTTATTTCCTTAATTGAATTAATTATAACAAAATTAAATTATAATGTTAATATAAAGATTTCTTATCGACTACATTAACTTTTTGTTGGTAACAAAATAAAAAGAAGAAAGTATATTCTAACTAAAATTGATGAACGAAAAAAAAGACCAACAATATCATTTCTAATCTATCAAAATACGATAAAATATCATCAAAAGATGTTAAACAATATATAAAAAAATTGTTTACGATGACAATGGTGAAATTTGCATTTAAAAATCAACTCTTATTATTGATAAAGAAATGATAGAAAAAAATTTGCTGGATACGGAGCAATTGCAACTGATTTATTTGAAGAAAAAGTTATTGAAATTATTAAAATAGCATCAAATAGATGGGAATAGAAGATTATTTTAGACAAATGAAAGCTTGATTTTCTACTCGTCCTATTTACCTTAGAAATATAAAACACGTCCACTCACATTTTTTTACTTGTTATGTTGCATTAACTATTACTAAGTTACTAGAAAGAAAATATCTTGTAGGAATAACAGCCAATGAATTATTTAATGTTTTAAAAAATACAACATATGTTGAATTCCCATATGGCGGAATTTGGCGGATTAAAAAAGCAGTAGCAAGTGTTTATTAACATTATTGTTACTGCTTTTCTTTTATGATGGTGTAAAATTTTGACGTATACAATTCTTCAAATTAATATGTAATTTTCAATTTCCTAGTTAATAAAAAAACACCGATATAATATCGATGTTAATAATCATAATGGCAGGGGTGACAGGAATCGAACCCGCGTTAACGGTTTTGGAGACCGCTGTACTACCATTGTACGACACCCCTAAGGTTATAGCTATGATCTAGCTATTTTTGAGACTAATCCCATATCTACTTTACCTTGAAAATTTGTTTTGAAATGTTTCATAACATTAGGTAAAGATTTATCATCAAGAGTAGATATTTCTTTTCTAATTTCTTCTTCAGTTAACATTTTTGGAAGATATTTAGATATTAATTCTTCTTGATGAGTTATCGCATTAGCTTTCTCAAGGTTATTAACTTTTAAATAACTTTCTTTTTCTTCAGTTAATTCTTTTAAGGTTTTTGAAATAATAGTGATTAAATCTACATCTGTAGCTTCTTCACCTTTTTGTTTTTTCTCAATAGATAAAAGCATATACTTATTCATAATAATGCTGTAGATACCTTTAGCAGTGTTATCACGAGCTTTCATTGCTTCTACATTAGCTTTTTTTATTTCATCAATAAGCATAATTTCATCTCCTTAGCTTAAATATAATAGCACTAAAAATTTTACTATTCAACAATAATTTTCTTATAAAGATAAATATTCTTCTTCTAATGAAGATAGTTCTTCTTCTAATTTTTTTAATTTAGAATCTAATTCTGACATTTTCTTATAATCCATATAATTTTCTTCTAAAAATTGTTCTTGTTTAATTTTTTCTATTTCTTTTTCTAATTTAGAAATCATTTCTTCTAATTTAAGTGGACTTCTTTTTTTATTAGTAACAACTTTAGTTTCTATTTTCTTTTCTTCTTTATCATCTTCTAAATCATCACTTAACATTAATAATTTACTTTCTTGCTCTTTAAATGTAGCAAAATTACCTTCAATATAATATGGAACATGTTTAGAAATATATAAAACATGACTAGCTATTTCATCAACAAAATAACGATCATGGCTAACAAATATAATTGTGCCTTGATAATCTTTTAAAGCATTAATTAATGCTTGTCTAGTTACCATATCTAAATGATTAGTAGGTTCATCTAAATATAATAAATCATAATTCTCTAACATAATTTTTGATAAAACTAATCTAGTTTTTTCTCCACCTGAAAGATATTTAACTAATTTATTTGAATCATCATAATCAAAATTAAATTTGCCTAAATGATTATGAATTTCTTTTTCTCCTAAAGAAGGAAAATCTTTTTTCATTTCTTCTAACGCTGTCAATTCACCATTTAAATCAATTTGATGTTGTTTTATATAACCAATATTTACTGGTCTAAGATATTTAATAGTACCATTTAAAACATGTTGATGAGAAATTAAAGCTTCTAATAAAGTAGTCTTACCACATCCATTATCACCCATAATAGCTAAATGATCTTTACCATAAATAGTAAAATTAATATCACTTACTAATGGTTTATCATAACCAATTGATAAATCTTTAACTTCTAAAATTTGTTTACCTTCATAAACTTCACCATTAAAAGATAATTTTAAATTATGTTTTTCTTGTAATGGTTTATCAATCAACTTCATATGCTCGAGCTTTTTTTCACGATCTTTAGCCCTATTAACAAAACGAGGCTTAGGCATATAATATTCAATAAATCTTTTTAAACGCGCTATTTCTTTTTGTTGATTATTATAAGCATTTAATTGTTGAGTATATCTTAATTTTTTTTCTTCAATATAATAAGAATAATTTCCTTTATAAAAAGAAGAAGTTTTATTTTCAATTTCTACTATTTTATTAGCTAAAGTATCAATAAAATATCTATCATGGCTAACGAATAATAACGCTCCTTGATATGATTTTAAATATTGTTCAAGCCATTCAATCGTTGATAAATCAAGATGATTAGTTGGTTCATCAAGTATCAACAAATTAGGCTTAATTAACAATAATTTTACAAAAGCAATTTTAGTTCTTTCTCCACCAGAAAAAGAAGATATTTTTCTAATTAAATCATTTTTATGAAAGCCAAATTTTGATAACATCATATTAATTAAATAATGATAATTATACCCGCCTTTTTCTAAAAAATCATTTTGTTTTTTTCCATATTCATCAATCAATTTTAAATTATTAGGATCATTAGAAATCATATTTTCTAAATCATTTAAGTTTTTTTCTTGTAATATTAAATCATTAAAAACAGATAAAACTTCATCATTTAAAGTATTATCTACATTAGAAATGACATCTTGAGATAAATAACCAATAGTAGTGCCTTTAGCAAAAGATACATCTCCACTTGTTTTATCTATTTGTCCTAATAAGATTTTTATTAAAGTTGATTTACCATTTCCATTAGGTCCTATTAAAGCAAGTCTATCATTATCATTAATAGAAAAAGAAACATTTTCAAATAATATTTCATCACCAAATTCTTTTTTTAATTGTTGAACATTTAAAATTTGCATATATTTCCCCTTTTATTTAAAAACCATAATAAAGTTGATATTCCATAAGCTCCAGACATAATAATAGCAAACCAAAAAATAGACATATAAATAGGTTGATTATTAACTTTTAAAAAGAAATAAGGACCACTAACAATATTAAAAGCATTTAAAAAGATAAAAATTATCGCATATAAAAGAGTAGGAATTAATGAATAAAAAATAGATTTTTTTTCTATTTTATATTCATTTTCAAAAAATACAAAAGAAATAATACATAAAATAGGACATAAAGTATGATGAAATAATAATTTAGGAGAAAATAATAATCTAATCATTTCATTAACATCTCCACTAGCAGGAATCAAAACAAATAATACAACTAAAAAAGTAACACTTAACATACAAGCAGAAATATATTTAAAAATTATTATAAAATGAGGGATTTCTTTATTAGTTTTATAATTAATAAATTGATAAGCTGCTAATAAGAAGCAGGAAATACCAGCAAAAACGTTGCTAATTGTCGTGTAATATTTAAAAGTACTAGGCCATTCAAAAATAAAACAAAGAAGTAACGCTCCAAGTTCCATGCCTGCAATTAACAAATTTGAAATTAAGGATAATTGTTTTTTTCTATTCATAAATATTACCTTTCAAAACATACATAATTATAAATTAACCATTAAAAAAAACAAATAATATAATTTAAAAAATAAAAGTTTAATAATACTAAATAATTAATTTAATATATTTTATAATTTTTTATTGACAAACATATAATAAAAAAATATTATTATTTTCGTTTGAAGTTTAGTGAAATTAAACTTAATTCTTAAAAACATCAAACCAAAGGGAGGTTATATGATTAACATTGGTAAAAAAATTAAAAATCTTCGTACCTTAAATAATTTAACTCAAGAAGAACTTGCTTCAAGATGTGATTTAACAAAAGGTTATATTTCCCAATTAGAAAATGATCTTACTTCCCCATCTATTGCTACATTAGTAGATATTCTTGATGTATTAGGAACTAATTTAAATGAATTTTTCTCTAGCGATACTATTTCAGAAAAAATTGTTTTTACTAAAGAAGACTATTTTTCAAAAAATAATGAATATGGAGTAATTACTTGGCTAATTACAAACGCTCAAAAAAATGAAATGGAGCCAATTTTACTAAACCTATACCCTAATCAAGAAACGCCACACGATTATCCCCATGAGGGAGAAGAATTTGGTTTTGTTCTAGAAGGAAGCATTTTGGTTTGTTTAGATAATCAAAAATTTAAATGTAAAAAAGGTGAATCTTTTTATTATTCATCAAGTAAAACACATTATCTAAAAAATACCTCATCAACAAATGCAAAAATTATTTGGATTTCAAGTCCACCAAATTTCTAATTTAAGTAAAGGAGAATTAATATGGAAGAAAAAAAAGATTATATTATCGAATTAGAAAATGTTTTTAAAAAATTTGATGACTCAGAAACTTATGTTGTCGAAGACTTTAATCTAAAAATTAAGAAAGGTGAATTCGTTACCTTCTTAGGTCCTTCTGGATGTGGTAAAACTACTACTTTAAGAATGATTGCAGGATTTGATACTCCTACAAGTGGAAAAATATTATTAAACGGGAAAGACATCGCGCATCTTCCTCCATACAAAAGACCTATTAATACAGTATTTCAAAGATATGCGTTATTTGCACACTTAAATGTCTTTGACAATATTGCTTTTGGTTTAAATATAAAAAAAGTACCTTATACTTATAAAGATAAAAATGGTGAAGAAAAAACTAAAATGGTCCATTTAAGTAAAGATACAATTGTTAAAAAAGTTCAAAAAGCTTTAGCCTTAGTTGATTTAGAAGGTTTTGAAAATAGAGATATAGCTACTTTATCAGGTGGTCAACAACAAAGAATTGCAATTGCTAGAGCAATAGTAAATGAACCAGAAATCTTACTTTTAGATGAACCTTTAGGTGCTTTAGATTTAAAAATGAGAAAAGAAATGCAACTTGAATTAAAAGAAATGCATAAAAAATTAGGTATTACATTTATTTATGTTACTCATGACCAAGAAGAAGCATTAACAATGTCAGATACAATTGTTGTTATGGCAGATGGTATTATCCAACAAGTTGGTAAACCAAAAGAAATATATGATGAACCTAAAAATGCTTTTGTTGCAGATTTCATAGGTGAATCTAATATTTATACAGGTACAATTTTTAAAGATCATAATGTTAAAATTTTAAATAATTTATTTAAAATGGTTGATGATTTCCCTGTTAATGAAAAAGTTGATGTTGTATTAAGACCTGAAGATATCATTTTAGGTGAACCTGGTAAAGGTATTGTTGATGGAATAATCAAATCTAAAATATTTAAAGGAATTCATTATCAATATGTTATTATGGTTGGCAAAAATGAAGTTATAGCCCAAACTACAGAATCTTATCCTCAAGAACAATTAGTTTCTATTAATGTTTTACCTAATAACATTCATATTATGCGTAGAGAAATTTCTACAAATGTTTATGATGATGCTTATATTAATAAAAATAATAAAGTTGTTTTTGCTGGTGCAGAATGGGAATGTGATTTAACAAAATTACTTAAAAATTCTCATTTAGATGAAGAAGGTTATTTAATTGGTGAAGATAATAAAAAATATGATTTAAATGATGCTGATGTAATCGTTAATGTCGATATGCAAGATGTCCAAATGTCAGATAAAATTGATGAAGGAAATATAAGTGGCTCAATTATTCAAATGGTTTATAAAGGAGACCATTATCAATATATTGTTAGGACCGAGGATGAAGAAGATTTCGTTGTTGATAATGAATGGACATGGAATGAAAGTGATATAGTTTCAATTATTATTGACCCAAGTAAAATAAAATTAAAATTAAAAGGAGATATTAAAAAATATGAAATTTAGATTTCAAAGAAAATATCTTTCTATTCCTTATTTATTATTTCTATTATTTTTTGTTGTAGTACCTATTTTATTAATTGTGTTCTACGCATTTACAGATAAAGGACAAGCAGGTATTTCATTTAACAATTTTAGAAAATTTTTCTCTGACATGACTAATGTAAACGTATTATTGATTTCATTAGTCTTTGCAATTGCAAATACTGCTCTTTGTTTAATTATTGGTTATCCAATTGCATATATCTTAGCCAATAAAAAATATAATAAAAATCGTGTTATCGTTTTATTATTTATAATGCCTATGTGGATTAATTTTGTTATTAGAACTGGCGCTACTAGAGAATTATTAACTTGGATGGGAATAGGTGGAGGTACACATCCAGAACTAGCTACAATTATTGGTTTAGTTTATAACTATTTACCATTTGTTATCCTCCCAATTTATTCAACAATGTTAAAAATGGATAAAAGTCAAATTGAAGCAAGTTATGATTTAGGAGCTAATGGATTTCAAACTTTCTCAAAAGTAATAATTCCTATGACTATGCCTGGAATTATATCTGGAGTAACAATGGTTTTCATGCCAACAATCTCTTCTTATGTTATTTCTGATTTATTATCTGAATACAATGTTGTTTTATTCGGTTCATATATTGATTTATATTTCAATCAAAATGATTGGAATTTCGGTTCATTTATGGCCTTAATAATGCTTTTATTAATTGGTATAAGTGTTTTTGTTACAAATAAATTCTCTAAAGAAGAAAATGCGAGGACTTCATTATGGTAAAGAAAATTTTAGCTAAAGGTTTTATATATTTAATGTTATTTTTAATGTATTTACCAATTTTCGTTTTAATTATATTCTCTTTCACTTCTTCAGAAACTATTGGTGTTTGGAGTGGTTTTACTTTTGAATTATATGGAAAAATGTTTGCTAATCAAGATTTAATGGTAGCAATTGGTAATACAATTTTAATTGCGTTTGTTTCTGCTATTGTATCAACAATTATTGGTACTTTAGGAGCAATAGGAACATTTTATAGTTCTAAAAGATATAAGAAAACAATCGAAACAATAACACAATTACCAGTTGTTAATGCTGAAATTGTTATGGCATTATCATTAGCAGTTTTATTTGTTACTATTACAGGTGGCAAATTTACATTCTTTACTTTACTTGTAGGTCATGTAGTATTAACTGTATCCTTTGTTTATTTATCAGTTAAACCAAAATTACAACAAATGGATCCAAATATTTATGAAGCTGCTTTAGATTTAGGAGCTTCTCCTAGAAAAGCCTTATTCAAAGTAATATTACCAGAAATTTTACCTGGAATATTATCAGGATTTATGCTTTCATTAACTTTATCTTTAGATGATTTTGTTATTACTCAATATTTAAAAGAACCAAGTTTTGAAACATTATCAACATATGTTCAAAAAATTCTTTCAAAAAGGCCAATGCCACCAGAAGTAAGAGCGTTAACTACTTTTATCTTCTTATTAGCGGTCACTATTGTTATTGTTAACAATATTCACTCAAAAAGAACACAAGCTAAATTAGCCAAGAAAGGAAATTAAGATTATGAACAAAAATAAAATATTTACTTTATGTCTTCTTTCACTTCTTACTTTAGGAAGCTGTGGTGAACAAGTAGAAGAAAATAAAATACCAGCTTATTACAAAGACGAATTACCAGAAAAAGTATCTGGCTTTGAAGGACAAACATTAACTATTTATAATTGTGAAGATTATATTTCTTCAACTTTTGATGAAGAAGAAGGCTATATTGATTTAATTGCTTTATTTGAATATATATATGATGTTAAAGTAAATTATTATACTTTCGATACAGTTGAAACAATGTATAATCAAATGAATTTACAAAATGAAGGATATTATGATTTAATATGTCCTTCAGATTACATGATTCAAAGATTAATTAATGAAGATAAACTTGAAAAAATGGATACTACTAAATTAGATGTATATAATAAATATGCCGCTAAAAACATTAAAACAACTCTTGATAATATGGAAGCATCTGTTCTTGATGAAAATGGAAACAAAAAGAAATTAGGTGATTATGCCGCTGGATATATGTGGGGCACTATGGGTGTTATTTATGATCCTAATTTTGTTAAAGAAGAAGATACTTATTCTTGGGATGTTTATTGGGATACAGATTATTATAAATATGCATCTATTAAAAATTCTATGAGAGATACTTATGTTATAGGTATTCTTCATGCTTATAAAGATGAATTAGATAGTCGTAGAAATGAATTATTAAATGGAAGAAAAGAAGAAGATTTATCTAAAGAAGAATATGATGAATATTTAGATGCTTATTCAAAAATATTACAAGAAGTATTTGATAGACATGGTGAAAAAGATATTAAATTAGTTAAAGAAGAATTATCTTCCTTAAAAAACAATATTTATGGTTTTGAAGTTGATTCAGGCAAAAATGATATTATCGATGGAAAAATTAAAATGAATTTAGCTTGGTCTGGTGATGCTGTTTATTCAATCAATGAAGCATATTCATCAAACGAAAAAGAATTATATTATACAGTTCCTCTTGAAGGAAGTAATATTTGGTATGATGCTTGGTGTTTACCAAAAGGATCAAATAAAGATTTATCTTATGCATTTATCAATTTTCTTTCAGATCCAGTATATGCTGCTGCTAATATGAATTATATTGGTTATACATCATTTATTGCTAGTGAAGATGTCTTTAACACAATCGCTCCATGGTATGGCGCTACTGAATATTATAATGATGATGAATATTATGCTATTTATGATGATAACAATGAATTAATTGATGCTTCAATGGTTCATTATAATAATAAATTTTATCAATGTATTAAAGATTCTCAAGGTAATTTACCAACAAATGAAGAATATTTTGAAGAAGTAAGTGAAGAAGATTCTCCACTAGATGAAAGTTATGATTTATCTCATTATTTCAAAGATTTACTTCCAGAAGGTAAAGAAAGCGTTATTTATCCATTTGACGAATATTATCTTAATACATTAGAAGCACAATATCCTTCAGTAAACACTATTAAAAGATGTGCAGTCATGAATGATTTTGGAGATGCAAATGATGATGTTGTTATTATGTGGTCTCAAGTAAGAGCATATACCAATATGGTTCCATATTATGTAATATTAATTTGTTGTTTATGTTCTATCCCTTTATATTTTATATATAAAATTTATCAAAAAATAAATGATAAAAAATTAGAAAAAATTATTAATAATAAATAATTTAATAGCCTTTCAATTTTGGAAGGCTATTTTTCATGGTAATTTTTAGCTAAACCACCTAAACTTGTTTCTTTATAATCTTTTCCCATATCTAAACCAGTTTGATACATAGTTTCAACCACAGTATCAAAAGATATTTTTCTTGAACTAGTTAAAAAAGAAGCAAGTAAACAAGCATCCATTGCTCTTAATGCTGCTACAGCATTTCTTTCAATGCAAGGAATTTGTACTAATCCTTTAATTGGGTCACAAGTTAAGCCTAAATGATGTTCCATTGCTATTTCACTAGCATATTCAATTTCATCAATACTAGCCCCATTTAAATAACTATTAGCGGCACTTGCCATAGAACATGCTGAACCAATTTCAGCTTGACAGCCTGCAAACGCTCCAGAAATAGAAGCATTTTGTTTAATAACATTACCAATAATTGAACTTACTGCTAAAGCATCAATAATTTCATCTTTAGAAAAATTTTTTTCATTTTGTAAATAATATAAAACAGCTGGCAAAACACCACTAGAGCCACATGTAGGAGCAGTAACAATTGTACCACCACTAGCATTTTCTTCACTAACAGCATAAGCATAAGAAGAAACTTTTTTCATACGAGTAATATCACTTGATTCATTATCTTTATTAACAGCTAAACTTTTTGCTTTTCTTAAAACATGTAATCCACCTGGTAATTCACCACTAGCAGTTAAGCCATTATGAATTGATTCACACATTTTATCATAAATTAAAGATAAATAATCTTTTATATTTTCATCTTCAAAACGATAAACAAAATCTTTTAATGAAATATTTTCTTTTTTACAATATTCTTTTATTTCATAAAAATTTTTAAATGGATAAATATCTTCTTCTAAATTATCAATACTCAATGCTCCACCACCTAAAGAAATAAATAATTGATTAATCAATAATTCATTATCATGATAAGCTAATATTTCAAAAGTATTAGGATGTAAAACTTTTTTATTAATATCAAAATTAACAATAGTTCTATTTTCTCCTAATGTTTTTTTTATAATATAATCAGTTAAGTGACCTTTACCAGTTAAAGCTAAAGATCCATATAAATTAACAATAAATTTATTACTATTTGGATATAACTTTAATATATATTCACAAGCTCTTTTAGGACCAATAGTATGTGATGAAGATGGTCCAGGACCAATTCTAAATAAATAACGTAATGATTTCATATATTAATAATATAGCAAAAAATGTAATTTAAAAAAATATTTTTCATATAATATTATTGTTTAAATTGTTTCATTAATTAATTAAACTAACAACTTTAAAATATTTTTCAAAATTTTAAATATTTTATTGAAGTTTATCTATTCATTTGCTACAATCATACTTGCGAAAACAAGATAGGTGGTTCCTTAGCCAAGCTGGCAAGGCAACTGACTGCAACTCAGTGATCGTTGGTTCAAATCCGACAGGAACCTCCAAAAAATTTGCAATTTCTTACTTTAAAACAGTTGACATTTAGCAAAATATAAAGTATATTATATAAGCTTGCGCTAGTAGCTCAACTGGATAGAGTATCAGACTACGAATCTGGGGGTTGCGAGTTCGATTCTTGCCTAGCGCGCCACTTAATTTTCGGGAAATAGCACAGCTTGGTAGTGCACCTGATTTGGGATCAGGGGGTCGCAGGTTCGAATCCTGTTTTCCCGACCATTTGATATAAATATCCCAGGATAAACTCCTGTTATATACATGGGGCTGTAGCTCATCTGGGAGAGCATCTGATTTGCACTCAGAAGGTAGCGAGTTCGATCCTCGTCAGCTCCACCAAAAGGATATTATAAAACATTCTTAATTAATGAGAATGTTTTTTTTATTTTCATTTTTTATTTCTATATATATTTAATCATCATAATCTTCTAAATAGCCATAATCAGCACCTATTTCTTCTCCATCAGGTTCATATAGCCTTATTCTTTGATTTTCTTGATTATTAATATTATTTTCATTTTAATTATACATCAAAATTTTACACCATCATAAAAGAAAAGCAGTAACAATAATGTTAATAAATACTTGCTACTGTTTTTTTAATCTGTCAAATTCCGCCATGTGGGAATTCAACTCTTATCCAATTTTATTTTTGATTTTTGATGAATATGGTAATAAATTTTCTATTTGTTCATTATTAATATTTTTTAATGCATGATCAAAATAACGTTCTACGTTAATGTTGTTTATTTTGCATGTTTGAACGATAGAAAATAATTTCGTTGTATATCTAGCATCTGCATATGATCCCGATATTTGAAATACTTTTCTTTGTATCACAAATGGCTTAACAGCTTGTGTAGTAATGATTCTTGATGAAGCGATAATTATTTAATTCAATGTCAAATTACCTCTTTTATCTACCGCTACAATCATTAGTTCAATTATGTTAAGTGGAAATTCAATATTATTTGATTCTAAAACAAATTAAAGGGTTAACAACATCCTCTGCCTTATGGTTTTGTTGTTTAATCGGCTTAGTAATAGGAAAAGAATTGTATATTTTATCATTCATATTATTTATTATACTTTTATTAACTTTATCAATTTTACCAAGCCTTTAATCATTATTAAAAAATCATTTTGAAGGACAATTAGAATTAAATAATAAAACTTATTTACAAAATTTTGTAACAACTATAAGAGAATTAGGTCTAGTTATAGATGATATAGAATTAAATAATGCATATATAGGTTCAGGACTAAGTGTTTATACTATTTCTATTAGCATAATAAATAAAAAAGAATTAAAAAATTATAAAGAAATAATCAAGGCTTTAAGTTGCCTTGATTATATCCATTATATAGAAGAATTAAAATAAATATTAATATTTATAATAAAAATCAGATGCTTTAACTATAATAGGATTTAAAATATTAGATTCTAAAAAATCTTTATCACCTGTTATCAATATATCAGCCTTTGCTTCTAAAGCTGCTCTTAAAATTGATTTATCATTATCATCTCTAATGTCTAAAGATATATCATTAGTTTCATAAGAAACTTTTACTATAATTATATTTTGTGCAAGTGTCACAAGAAAATGATTAAGTGAGTCGATTTTATTAGGAAATTTTTTTTGAAAATGTTCTTTGTAATTCTTCTAAAACGTAATCACAAGTAATAGCAACATTAGGAAAACTTAAAGCTTTTTGAAAAGCTTTATCAGGAATACTATTTGGAAAGAGTATAGCTGAAAATATAATGTTTGTATCTAAAAATACTCTCATCTATTTTCCTCTAATAGTTTTTGAACATCATCTTCGTTTAAAATACCATTTTTTTGAGCTTCACCTTTCATTTCAATTTGTAATAATTTTAAAGCACAAATTTTAGAATTAGCTAATATAACTTGATCACCATTTACAATAAATGAAACTCTATCACCGATTCCAAGTCCTAATAATTTTCTAATTTCTAATGGAATAGTAATTTGTCCTTTTGGCATCACTTTTGCTTGTTCTATATATGTATCCATAAAAAGCTCCTTTCTATAAAAGTAGGATAATCCCTACTTTTATTATATGATATATTTTTTATATTTTAAACTTTTTTATTTTTATTTGAATATTTATTTTTCCTATTAATATATCACTAAATCAAACTTTCTTTCAATCTATTAATTTTATAACTGAATTTAATTTGTCACTAAAATATATAATTTTTTTCAATCAAAAAACTCCTTAGTTTATCCATTTATTGATTCAACATTGGAGTTTATTTTAATTATATTTTATTTAACAAATTCAATACCATCAAGATGACATTGAGTTATTTTATCTTCACCAACTGATGCATTTACAATTTCAAAAGTAACTTTATTAGAATTATTATCAACTACAAAAATTGCTTTATTACCACTTATAGAAAGTGTAGCGCCTTTAACATTAGAAATAGTAGTAGGACTTGATTTAGAGTTGTTCATATTAACATATAAAACTATAGATGAAACATTTTCATTAGTCCAACTTATTTCTACATTTTGGCCTTCATATATTCTTAAAGGATTAGAATAATATGATTTACTAGGGTTAGCATTACCAACAGTTATATTAGATGTACCTTTATTTACCACCATAGAAAAATTACCTTCTTTCCATGTTGATGTATTATCACCTTTACTACTTAATTGATTTTCATTAGAAAAATTAAATGTATAATCACCTTGTTCTACATCTTCATCAGCAGTGAAAATTTGAACATTAAAATAACCTTCTTCAATATACCATAATATAAATATCTTATTATCTTTATCATAAGCAATATCACAATCATAATATTCACTATCATAAGAAGTTGTAAATCCTGCATTAGTTAAGGTTTGTTTATAAGATTCAATTAATGTATTATCACTTGATTCAAAATAAATTTGTAATCCATAATTATCTATATCAGAATCATCAACATAATATTCATTAATTCCATCTACTGAAGGAACATTTACACCAAATAAATCATTAATTTTATCTGTTGGCCAGCTTGATAAAGAAACTAATTTATCAAAACCAATAACAAAATTACCCTTATCTATGTAATAAATTAATGAAGCATGAACTTCTTCTTTTGTAGCTTGATAATAATCACCTTTCTCAACTTCATCAACAATATTACTTGGAACATATTCAACAACCCAATTATTATTTTCTAATTTTGTTTTATATGATTGTAATAAACTTTCATCAGTAGTTTCAAATGTTAAATATGGTTGATCATAATCATAGAAATAATATGTATCAGTATCAATAACTGAAGGAACATTTACTTCTACACCATAATAATTATTAATTTTATCATTTGGCCATGTAGAAGGTAAAACAACATCATAAATAGTAATAATAAATCCTGTTGTATCTTCATAAAAACTTATACCAAATAAATTATTATCTTTAGTAGCGTTATATATTTGTTCATCTTCATCATAAGTTACTACATAATTTTCATTTTCAAGAATTGTTTTATAACTTTCTTCTGCATTAGAATAATTATAATTATAACAATAAATATAAACACCAGAATTATATTCAGTTAAATCAAAGAAATTATATGTAGATGCTTCAAAATGAGGAATATCTACTCCAAAAAGACTAACAATATTGCTAGTAGGCCATGAAGTTAATTTGCCTTGATCGTCTCCGCCTTCTTCTCCTTCATAAATAAAAGCAGTAATAGTATTTCCTGCATCGACTAGATAATAAGTTTCACCATCTAAATAAATACCACTTTTAGGGGAATAAACATAATCAACTAAAACATTATCATCATTGATAAATTGCATGTTAACTAAAGTAAATTCATCACTTAATGAACCATCAACAATATAACCATCTTCTTCTTCATATTTATTAAATCCAGTAAATGTCGTAGATGAATCTAAAGTCCAACCATTTGAAGTTAATAAAGAATTATATTCATCAGAAAAATCTTCTTCACTAGATGAACTTAATACAATATAAGCACCATTATCTTCAAATTTTTCCATTTTATAATTAGGGAAATTGTAAAATGGTAATAAGCAATTCAAACACCCATTCATTAATTCTTTTTCTTCATTTGACCACTCATTTTTATTTGTTTGTGAAGATGAACTAATTTGTGAATTAGATTCATTATTTGAATTTGTTCCAGAATTAGATGAATTAACAGTACAACTAACCATACTTAATAATAAAGCAGGAATAAAAATATATAACTTTTTCATTTGTTCTCCTTATTTTGCATTACTAGTATAATAATTTTGTTTTTAAATGAAAAGAATTAAAAAAAAGAATTAAACATTTTTTAATTTTGATATAATGATATTAGTTAAAAGGTGTTTATGAAGATTAAAGGTTTACCATTTATTGATAATAAAATTACAACATATTTATTTTCTTTAGCAAATTTAATTACTCAAAAAGATTATAAAATATATACACTAAATGAATTTGATATTTTCCCACCTTATAGTTCAATAGATATTAATTCAAAATTAGAAAAAGCTAGAGAATATATAACTAAAAGAATTTTAGAAAGTTATATTTTATTATCTAATTATTCACATGAAGTTTTAGAAGAAATCACAAACTGTTTCTTATATGACACATTTTTAGATATTCTACATCATATTTGTAAATATCAAGATTTTAAAATAATGTTAACAAATGATAACTATACAAATATAAAAATAATTACAGATTAATTTTCATATTCTAAAGAATAAATATCATCAAATAAAATTTTTTCATTATTATTTAAAATTAATTCATGTTTATAATTATCTATTTTTTTTACATAATCTAATTTATTAACATATATTCCACCATTTTTATTTTTATCTTTTATAAAATAGACAATATTAATATAAATATTTTCTTTTAAATGATTATTAATATATATTAATTTATCATTAATTTCTTGTTTTATTTGATTAGAAATAATCTTTTTTTCTTCTACTATTCTTTTAGTTTCATTAATAGCTTCTTCATAACCTGTTAATGCTGAAAAAGGCGCAAATTGAGCTGCTCTATTGATTCTTAACATTTGTTTATGATTTTTCGAAACATGATGAGGCAAATTAATAATATCATCATATTTAGTCATGCTTTATGCCCTCCAATTTGCTTATTTCTTTCTTTTCCTGTTGCACCTTCAACAAAATTATTACCTTTTAATATAGCGTTTTTACCATATTTTTTTTTGATATTTAAAATAGTTTTCTGAACCTTTTTTTCTTTTAAATCCTTAACTTTTTCAATTTCTTCTTTTTTTAATTTATCTTCATAATTGCAAAATAAATTAATTTGTTCATATTTTTTATAGTTTTTATAATTTTCTTCTTTAATTATCCCATTACAAGAAATATTAATCCTTCTGATTAATAAATTTTTATCAACAATTTTATCATATAAAAAAGAGATATTTTCTACTAATTTTTTAGTAGAAGAAGTAAAATCATTTAAATTAATAGAACCATGACTAGATTTAGGCACTTTTTTACCATAATAATTTATTTCACATATACCTTGATAATTATCATTGTATTCATATCCAATATATAAAGAAATATTGCATGTTAACAATTTTTTTTCTACTAAATCAAGAGATAAATTATCTATCATTTCTTTAACAACAACTTTACCTTTATTATAATCATATCCTGATTGTAAAACTTGTCCACTTGATAATGAAGTAGATTGAGGCTTATAATCTTTTATATCTTTCATTGTTGTTGGTTCATATCCCCACGCATGGTCAATTAACAATTCGGCATTAATTCCAAATTCTTTATATAACAAATCTTCATTATAATAATCATCATTATTACCAAGTGAACATCTAGCAATATCACCCATAGTATATAAACCCAATTTTTCTAATCGTTCTACATAACCATGACCAATTCTCCAAAAATCTTTTAGAGGTTTATGAGACCACAATTTTTTTCGATAAGACATTTCATCTAAATACGCAATTCTAACTCCATCTTCATCAGGAGGAATATGTTTAGCGACTATATCCATTGCCACTTTTGCTAAATATAAATTAGTTCCTATACCCGCTGTAGCGGTTATTCCAGTAGTAGCTAAAACATCTTTAATCATTAGCATTACAATTTCATGAGGAGTCTTATTTAAGTACTTTAAATATCTAGTAATATCAATAAAAACTTCATCAATAGAATAACCATGAATATCTTCACTAGAAACATATTTTAAATAAACATTATATATTTTTGAGCTTATATCAATATATTTAGCCATTTGAGGAGTAGCAATAATATAATTTAATTTTAATTCAGGAAATTGTTTTAAAATATTAATATCACATGATTCACCACTTAAAACACTACTTTTTGCTCTTTTAGAATTAATATCTTTAACTTTTTGAACTACTTCAAATAATCTTGGTCTACTAGGTATACCAAATTCTTTAAGACTAGGAGAAACTGCTAAACAAATAGTTTTTTCAGTTCTCGAAGAATCTGCGACAACTAAATTAGTTGTAAGAGGATTAAGCCCTCTTTCAACACATTCAACTGATGCATAAAATGATTTTAAATCAATACAAATATAAACACTCATAAAAAAACACGATACAATATTATTTTATATCATGTTTTTATTTTTAAAAATTAATTTATCTATAAATGATTATTTCTTCCATAAAGAATGAAGATTACAATATTCATAACATGTGACAATTTCTTCACCATCTAAAAGAATAAAACTAGCTTTAGGTTCACTATTAACTTTTAAATGAGCAATCATAGTTCTTAAATTTGTTTCTAAAATAATCCATTCAATATGATGTTCTAATAACATAGGATGTGGAACTTCTCCAATTTTAACATTAACAATATTTCCATCTTTTTCTATAACCGGAACATGTTTTTCAACACTAGCATCAACAGTATTAGCGTTTAATAATTCCATTTCATCATTACAGCATGATAATTTTCCACCTTTATCAGTTAATAAAGTAACTATATTTCCACAATGTTTACAACGATATATTTTCATAAATTTTCCTCCTTATTTTTTAGAATAATTCTAATTTTAATTTACCTTATCATTATTATTTTGTCAAGAAAAACAAAAAAAATTAAAGAAACGAAATAAATCGTTTCTTATTCAAAGGAGGGATTATATGTATTTTGTAAGTTCTCACTTACATTACATATTATTCTAAAATATTAATTAAATAGGCTATAATTGCCTAATTTTATCAAATTTATAAAAATTTTGTTTATTTGCCTAGTATTTAATGCCATAATACTAACGCGCGATACTTTTATAGATTGCAGCAGGAGGAAAAATGATTTTAGTATTAGATTTAGGTAATACCAATTTATGTATTGGTGTTTACCAAAATGAGGCACTAATTTGTTCATGTAGAACAGATAGTGACCTAAATAGGTCTAGTGACATGTACGCTAACCTAATATCAAACTTTTTTTCTAGACATCATTTAAATACTTCTAGTTTTGAAGGAGCAATTCTATCAAGTGTTATTCCATCATTAACTGATGTAATAACTTTAGCAGTAGAAAATGTTATTAATCAAAAATGTCTAGTAATCTCACAAGGAATCAAAACAGGTCTATCAATTAGAATAGATAATCCTAGTGAACTCGGAGCAGACTTAGTTGCAGATGCAGTTGGTACATTAAAAAAATATGGATACCCAAGTATCATTTGTGATTTAGGAACTGCTAACAAGTTATTCGTTCTTGATAAAAACGCTAATTACATTGGTGGAATTATCTCTCCAGGTATTAAAACAGCTGGTAAAGCATTAACAAAAAATGCTGCTCAATTAATGGATATTTCATATAAAGCACCTAAAAATGTTATAGGTAAAAATTCACCTGATGCATTAAATTCAGGAGCAATATATGGAACAATTTGCATGATTAATGGCATGACCAAAATGATTGAAGAAGAACTTGGTTATCCAACTAAACACATCTTAACAGGTGGCAATGCTATCTTAATTAAAGAACATATCAAAGATTATATTTATGATGAAAATTTAATTTTTGAAGGATTATATCAAATATATAAAAAGAATATGGAGAAATAAAATGAATAACAATAAAATTAAAAAATTAACAGGTACAAGTATCTTTATGGCACTTGTAATTGTTTTACAATTAATATCAAATTATATTACTTTAGGTCCAGTAAGTATTACTTTAGCTTTAGTTCCTATTGCACTAGGAGCAATAATATATGGTCCACTTGCTGGTTTATTCCTTGGATTAATACATGGAGCAATAGTAATTACCGCTCCTTCAACTTTAGCAGCATTTATGCCATTATATCCAGTACAAACAGTCTTTGTATGTTTATTAAAATCAGGAATTGCTGGTTTAGTTTCAGGCTTAATTTTTAAATATCTAAAAAACAAAAATTTTACTTTATCAATAATTTTAGCTTCTTTATGTGTACCAATTATTAATACAGGTTTATTTGCCATTGCAATGTTAACATTATTAAGACCACTTCTTGATTCTTGGACAAGTGAAGGAAATGCTGTTGGATATTTATTTTTATCAGTAATTGGTTATAATTTCTTAATTGAATTTGTAATTAATTCAGCATTAACCCCAACAATTATTTCTTTAACAAAATTAAAAGAAAAAATTAAATAATAAACTATCAAAAAATGTTAGGCTCATCACCTAACATTTTTATTTACTAATTATTTTATTACATTAAAGATTCGTATAATTTAATAATATCTTCAACAGTTGGATCTTTTGGATTTCCTGGTCTACATGCATCAGCCATTGCTGATTCTGCTAAGAATGGGATATCTTCTTTTTTAACAATTTCTTTTAAATTAGCAGGAATACCTACATCTTTAGATAATTGTTTAACAGCATCAATAGCTGCTTTTCTATATTCTTCTTGTGTCATATCATCAACACCTTTAACGCCCATTGCTCTAGCAATTTCACGATATTTTTCACCCGTTGCAGGAGCATTATATTCCATAACAGTTGGTAAAATAATAGCATTAGCAACACCATGAGGAGTATTATAAACTGCTCCAAGAGGATGAGCCATTGAATGAACAATACCTAAACCAACATTACTAAATCCCATACCAGCAATATATTGTCCAAGTGCCATTCCTTCTCTTCCTTCAGGAGTATTATTAACTGCTCCTCTTAAATATTTAGAAATTAATCTAATTGCTTCTAAATGGAACATATCTGACATTTCCCAAGCACCTTTAGTAATATATCCTTCAATAGCATGAGTTAAAGCATCCATACCAGTAGCAGCAGTTAAGCCTTTAGGCATACTTGACATCATATCTGGATCAACAACTGCTACAACAGGAATATCATGAGTATCAACACAAACAAATTTTCTATTTTTTTCAACATCAGTAATAACATAATTAATTGTTACTTCAGCAGCAGTACCTGCAGTAGTTGGAACTGCAATAATTGGTGTACAAGGTTTTTTAGTAGGTGCAACACCTTCAAGAGATCTTACATCACTAAATTCTGGGTTTTCAATAATAATACCAATTGCTTTAGCAGTATCCATTGATGAGCCACCACCAATAGCAATAATATAATCAGCTTTAGAATTTTTAAAAGCTTCCACACCATGTTTAACATTTTCAATTGTAGGATTTGGTTTTATATCTGAATAAATTTCATATTCAAATTTAGCTTCATCTAATAATTTAGTAACTTTTTGAGTTACACCAAATTTTAATAAATCTGGATCAGAACAAACAAACGCTTTTTTAAAACCTCTTCTTGTAACTTCTGGAACAATATTATTAATTGCACCTGCTCCATGATAAGATGTTTCATTTAATACAAATCTTGGCATAAAAATCCTCCTTAAATTTGATTTATATATTTTAATTATAAAACTATATTTATTAAATATAAATAGATAATTTTTTATCGATTAATTTTTTTATAAAAAAAGTTAATCTATATATAGTAATTACTAAATATAAATTAACTTAAATATTATCTAGCTTCTAATATTACTTTTTCAAGTCTAGTTGATGGAATATCTCTACGTCCTTCTTTAGCTTGATCTTTACCATTTAATTTAACTAAATCACCAGTAAATCCAACATTAACTGTTACTAAAGAAGTACCAACACCATATATATCGACTGGAGTATGATGTAACTCAAAATCTCTTATTTTTTCAGCAGTAAATCCTGAAGAAACAATAATTTTAACATAATTGAAACCTTCTTGATCAAGAGCTTCTCTTAAAGCAAAAACCAATTCTTTACATACACCATGAGCATCAAAAGAAGAAATATCTTTATCATCAAAATAATGATCAATTAAAGCTTTTGAGGTATCAATTCTAACTGCTTTAAGTTTAGTTTGAAGATGTCTAGCTATTTTAAGTGAATCATAAACAACATTATTATGATAATCAATTAAAGCAGTAACTTTTTCTTCTGGGAAGGTTTTTAAATATAAATCACTAGCTTTACAAATATCACCATCACATAATTGAATTAAGGCATGTGGCATAGTTCCTAAACCTTTACCACCCCACCATAAACCCATAGCATCAGTAGAGTCAGCTTTTAATCCTGCTACATAAGCAGCATATCCATCACCAATTTGAGTATTATATTCATCTTGACGATCAGCCATATTAATAATACCTTTACCATTTAATTCACGCATAACTTTATAAGTATTAGTGCATACAGAACTTCTTCTAGCTAAAATACCATCTATCATTGATTCAAGAAAACCAAAATGTTCATATTTACCAGTTATTTTTAAAACTGGTTCACCATTTTCAATAATATCACCATCATTTAAAGCTTCAACAATCAATTCTTCTGGATGAATAGCAAATTCTTGAATAAGACTTATAACTTCATCAAGGCCACATACCATTACATCATCTGCTCTTTGAAAAAATTGCATTGTAACGATTTGATTAGGAATATTTTCTTCAACTATTTTTTTTGTTTTTAAAAAATAATTAGCAGTAAAAAAACCATCTTTTAATCTAGAATCAAATTTAAAAGTTTTATTAGTCAATCTTTTAATTTTACCTTCTTTTTTTAATTCAACTTCTAACATAAAACCTCCTTCATAATATATGTTATTTTTTTATAGCAATTAATCTTTTTATTGGAGTATTTAAACCTCTAAATTTCTTTTCATACTCTGTCATTTTATCATCATTATCTAAAACAGCATAATCTCTAGTAATAGAAATAATTTCTAATGGTGATTCTTCAAAATAAGGGATTGAATCTTCAAACAAAAGATCATTATCTGTTTTAAAAATTACTTTCCCATCTTTTTTTAATTCTTTATAATATTCATTTAAACAAGTAGGATAAGTAAGTCTTCTTTTATGTTGTCTTTTCTTAGGCCATGGATCAGAAAAATTTAAATAAATAATATCAAATTTGTTTTCACCAATCTTTTCAAATAAATAATGCATATCAATATTAATTAATAAAACATTTTTAATTTCATTTTCTAAAATTTTTTTGCCTGCTATAGCTAAAGCCATACTTGACATTTCTACTCCTAAAAAATAAACATTAGGATTAGCTAAAGCCATTTGTACAATAAAATCTCCTCGACCTACTCCGATTTCTAATCTGAGATTATCATGATTAATAAAATCTATAAAATCTTGATCTAGATTATCTTTATCTTTAATTAAATTTTTATTTTCTAAAAGGAATTCATCTCCCCACTTACGATGTCTTAATCTCATATTATTTTGTTAACTTTCCAAGTTCATCAATAGCCGAAGCATAAATTGATATTGATTTTCTTAAATCTTCTAAATGTATTTTTTCATTAGCTTCATGAATATGATCTTCTCTACCAGGAAAATGAGAGCCAAAAGCGATAGTATTTCTACTTTCTTTAGCGTATGTTCCTCCTCCAATTGCCATAGGTTGAGATTTATAATCATGGGTATATTCTTGATAACAATTCATTAATGTTTTTATCATTTGTGATTCAGGATCTACTAATAAATAATCTCCTGTACCTAAATAATGGACTTTACCTAAAGATAAAGTATCAAGTTTTTTACAAACTTCTTCAGCATTAACATTTTCTGGATATCTAAAATTAACAGAATATTCTAATATGCCATTATTATAAGAAATTAAACCAACATTATATGTTGTAGAGTGTAATAATTTTGATTCATAATAAACACCTAAATTTTTTCCACTTCCATCCATATAACCATCACCAGTTTTAACTAATTGATCATAATTAAACATTAAACCAATAAATTTAATCATATGTAAACCAGCATTAATACCTTCTTGAGGAAGTGAACCATGACTTGATTTTCCATAGAATACCAATTCATCATCATGATATTCATATTTTAAATTATTTTTTAAGCAATATTCTTTAATCTTGTTTTCTTCTAATTTAACGCTAAATTTAGCATGACATTCATCAATAACAGAATTAATTACTACTCCACCATTTAAAGAAGAAATTTCTTTAATATCAATATTTAAATCTACTTTATAAGTTGCAATAGCTTTTTCTCCATAAATAAGAGGGAAATCTCCATCTGGAGTAAATCCATAACTTGGATAAGGTTTATGTAAGGAATGGAAATAATGTTCTAGACATCTTGAACCACATTCTTCATTACCACCAATAACTAAAGTAACTCTATAACCATTAATTATATTATTATCTCTTAATAATTTTAAAGCATAATAACTAGCTATTGCAGGTCCTTTATCATCAGAAGTACCTCGACCATACATAATATCATCTTCAATAGTTGCACTGAAAGGTGGAAATTTCCATTTACCAGAAACAGGAACAACATCACAATGAGCGTATATTGCAATAAGTGGTCCTTCTCCATAACTAATTTCAGTACAATATCCATCACATCTATCAACATTAAAACCATCTTTTTCTGCTAAAGAAGCAATATATTCTAATGCTTTTTGCACCCCTTTACCAAAAGGAGCTAATTCAGTAACTGTACTTTCATCAAATGTTGAATCAATTTGAATCCATTTTTGTAAAGAATCAATTGCTAAATCATAATATTTTTTTGCTAATTTTTCTAAATTATTCATTACTTTAATACCTTTCCTAATAAATCTTTTTCTCCATTAATAAAAGACTTATAATCCATCTTCTTTTTACCTTGTTTTTGAACTTCTAATAATCTTAAGGCACCTTTAGCACATGCTACAACTAAACCATTTTTATTAGCCATAATGATTTCACCAACATTACCAGTTCCTTCAACTACTTCTGCTTTATAGATTTTAAAAACTAAGTCATCTAATAAAACATATCCTCCAGGAGTTGATGATAAAGCTCTAATATAATTATTTACTTCTTCACTAGATAAAGATAAATTTAAATGTTCTTCATCTTTAGTAATTTTTTTACAAAAAGTTGCTTTTTCTTCATCTTGAGGAATTCTAATTTCTTGATGCATGCTAATTTCTGGAATAACTTTTAATAATGCTTTTAAGCCACTTTTAGCCATTTTTTCACATGTAGAAGTATAATTATCATCAATAGTTAAATCAAATTCTTCTTTATCTAGCATGTCTCCTGCATCCATTTTATCAATCATTTCAATAATGGTAACACCACTTTTTTTATCACCATTAATTAAAGCTTGTTGAATTGGTGAAGCCCCTCTATATTTTGGAAGTAAAGATCCATGAACATTAATAGAACCTAATGTAGGAATATCTAATAATCCTTGTGGCAAAATTTGCCCATATGCACAAGTAACAATTAAATCTGGTTTTAATTCTTTCATAAATTCATAATCAAGTCTTATTTTATGAGGTTGAAAAACAGGTATATTATATTTTAAAGCAATTTGCTTAGTAGGAGTAGGTTCAATAAGTCCTTTTCTTCCAACTGGTTTATCTTCTTGAGAGACTAAACCAACAATATTATAACCATTATTAATAAGACCTTCTAAAATATAACTAGATAATGAAGGAGTACCCATATATACTATTCTTAATTTATTAATCATAAAATTTCACCACTCATATATTAGACTAATATTTAAAACATTTCAATTATCAAAAAAGAACTATTGTTTTTTCTTTCAATAGTTCTTTATTAAATTTAATTTTTATAATTAAAGACTGCTTCTATAAAGAAATGATCACTATAAAATGTTGGTCCAGTTTCTTTTAAAATTTTAAATTCTTTCGTTTCAAATTCTCCTTTTGTAGAAAATATATAATCAATAGGTGAATTCGGCCCTACTTTAGTATTTTCATCAAGTTCTTTACCATAATCATGAAATGTACATGAAGCTTCACTAGCTTTAGAATAAGAATCATCAAAATAATCTGTTAATACTTTATAAGTATCTTCTTCATTTTCTTTATAAAAATTTAAATCTCCAGATAAAAAACCAATAACATTTTTTTCTTTCATTTTATTTATAATTTGTTCAGCACTATTTTTTCTTACCGGAACATCTTTAGTATAATCAAAATGAGAATTATAATATGATATCTCTTTATTAGTTAATTTATCTTTTAAAATAACAAATGTACATACTCTTGGATATTGGGCTCCCCATTCAGTTGCGATATATCCAGGTCCTGCTTCTGAAGAAGGTCCTAACCAAAACGCTCCACTTTCAATCAAAGAAAATCTATCAACAGAATAAAATATTCCACTTGCTTCATCAAAACTTCCACCTCGATACATTAAAACATGTTCATATCCATATTTTTCAAATTCAGGTCTTAAATAATCTTCCCAAGCATGTGTTTCTTCTTGTACACCAAATAAATCTGGCATTTCTTCTTTTATTTTATTAGCTACCAATTCATGTTTATCTTCTGTTGCCCCTTGATCTAAATTACAAGACATTATTTTAAGTGATTTATCAATTTCTTCTTTTATTTCTTCACTTGTTGTTTGTGAAGAAGAAATTGAATTATTATTACAGCCTACTAAACATAATAAGCTTGCTATTATTATAAATTTTTTATTCATTTTTCATTCCTCTTTTATATATTGTCCCAACCAGCTTTAGAAAAATCTACTTTAACACCGACATCTTCATAATCTTTTTCACTCCAACAACCATTAGATTGTGATATAGCATATAAAATATGTTTTGATGCTCTTCTTAATAAAATTGTAGTATCATGTGGTGCTTCTAAATAAGCAGCATGTGCACTATAAGAAGCATTTCTTAAAAGCCATAAATCATTTCCACCTCTAAGGCCACTATTAACAGGCATTAATGAATTATAACACCAATCAGTCACAACTACTCCTTTAAAGCCCCATTCATTTCTTAAAATATCATTTAATAATGCATTTTGAGCCCCACTCCAAACTCCACCAATACGTGAAAAAGATGACATGATTCCTAGTGCTTTACCTTCTTTAACATATATTTCAAAACCTTTTAAATATATTTCTCTAATACTTTGTTCATTAGCCCATACTTCTAATCCTATTCTATTTTGTTCTTGTTCATTTAAAGCAAAATGTTTAGCATAAGTATATACACCATATTTACTTGTGCCAATAGAAGTCATTGCTCCCATAACACCAGTAATAAGAGGATCTTCACTATAATATTCAAAATTTCTTCCTCCTGTAGGACATCTATGAATATTCATACCAGGAGCATACCATCCTGTTAACCCCATACTAGCACCTTCTTTACCTAGACTTTCGCCTAATAATTTAGCACATTCAGGATTCCAAGAAGAAGCTACTACAACTTCTGAAGTATAACCAGTACCTTTAATTTGTACAGATGCAGGGCCATCATCATCATAAGTAGTTCTTTTAGAAATAGATTTAATTTCAGCAGTTTGAAATCCTCCATTATCCACAAGATTTTCCATATCAGTAATTGATAATTGATTTAAAAATTTATCCCATTTCTCATCGTTATAATCAACATTTTTCATCATTGCCATAGTAATTTTATCATTGCCATAATCAACTCCTTGAGTTGGTAAATCTTCTTTTATTTGATTATCAGCATAAGTTTTATTTTTACTTGCATTAATTGTTTTATCACTTGCTACTATATTTATTTTATTTTTAGTAGGGAATGTATCATTCCAATTAGATCTAGATAAATATTCAATAGGAGTTGAATTAGGACCAAATTCAACATCAAATAATCTAGTTTTATATTTTTCATTAGTATCTGAAGTTAAATAATTAATATCTTCTTTTAAATTAAAATTGATTAAATTGTCTTTATTTTGAGGTACTTCACTTAATTTATAAGCATTATCTCTTAAAGATAAAACATAATCTCCTTTTTCTAATAAATAATAACCATTTTCATTATCCCAAGATGCTAAAGATTTTAAATCAATATTAATTCTTGCATAGAATGTTTCATTTGGTTCAATTAAGTTTGTTTTTTCAAAGCCAACTAATTCTACATGTGATTTTTCTATTCTTGATGTATATGGAGCGGTATTATAAATTTCTACTACTTCTTTACCTGCTACATTTCCAATATTTTTTACTGCTACTTGAATAGATATTTTTTGATTAACTAAATCAACAGTATAATCATTAATATATTTTTCAAATTTAGTATAAGATAATCCTTCTCCAAATGAATATTGAACATAATCTTCATATTTAAAATTAGTATCATCATTTGCTCTAGTCACATAATATCTATAACCAACATATATTCCTTCTAAATATTCAACAAAATTAGCACTTTTATTTGAATAAGTTAATGTAGAATCAGGACCAAAAGAAGCAAAAGAAGGTGAAGTAGTAATATCATAAGGCCAAGTATCAACTAATTTACCACTTGGATTAATTTTTCCACTTATTGCTTGAGCAACAGCTTTATTACCAGTTAATCCAGGATGTCCTATCCACAAAACTGAATCAATACCTTTTTGATTTAAAGCTCCAAGTTCCATAACATTAGAAGAATTAATTAAGATAATTACTTTTTCAAAATTATCTTTTAACATATTAATCATATCATTTTCTCGACTTGTTAATTGTAAATCACTTCTTGAAAAATCATGATCTTCACTACCAGCTCTACTAACACAATATAAGGCAGTAGAAGAATAATTTTTAGCATTTTCTAATAATGTTTTACCATCTAAACCATCATAAATTTTATTATATGAAGAGACTTCTGGTTCATTATCATAAGGAAATTTAGTAGGCGCTATATAATTACCAACATTAGTACCATAAGCATTAAATTGACAACTAATATCATAATCTGTTTTAGTTATTTTATAACTTTTTGATTCATAATAATTAGCAACTAGATTATATAAATTTGTATTATATTCAAATCCTTCTTCAACTAAAGCTTTTTCAAGTCTAGTTGCATGAAAATCATTTTCTCCATAATTAGCGTTAGTGATAAATACTCCACTTCCACCACCGCCATAAAGCATACCAAATGCTGATGATCCAAATACATTAATTTTATTATTTTCTTCTTTATTTAAAGGTAAAACATCATCATCATTTTTTAATAAAACCATGCCTTCTTGTTCTAATGTAACAACATTCTCTTTAGCTTCACCAATAGCTAAACGAGCACTTTCTGAATCATTATCTAAATGCTTATCTGGATTTAAGGTAAATTTAATTAAATCCCATGCAACAGTTAAAGTAGGTACCGCTAATAAACATACAATTAATGAACATGAAAGAATAGAAATTGTCGGAACTTTAATTTTATTCCATTTTAAGACCCTATTAACTGGTTTACTTTCATTTTTTAATTCTTGTTTTCTTTCATTTCCTTTTAATTTTTTAAATTTTTCTTTTGTTTCTTTATATTTTAATTCTTCATCTTTAGTAAATTTTAATCTACCTAATATCCAGACATAAACAAAATATATTACTCCAAATACTAATATAAATCCTGCTAAAACATATAAACTTAAATACCATGGAAAAGAATCAAGCTTCCAACCAGGAATTATTTCTATATCACCAATGCCATCTAAAAACATATATTACCCTCTCATTCTTAATTTATATTTTATAAATGCATAAATACCAAGACCAATAACAACTACACAAGCTGAACCCAGTGTTATACTTGCAATAGCAGTATTAGAAAGACCTTTACTTGGTTCATCTGGAGTTACATCTTCATTAGGCTTTATATCATTTTTTATTACATTTAATATTCTAGTTCTTTCTGTAATATTATTTTCTTCATCACTAACAGTAACAATTATTGTATATTCACCTGCTTCTAAAGGAATGAAAGAATTATTCTCTACTTCCATTCTTTTTTGTCCAGCTACACCATATTTATAAAATACAGATACATTAATAATTAAATTATCTTTACTAGTTTTGTTATCTTCATAATCAAAATTAAATTCAACTTTTTCATTTGCTTTTGGATTATTTGTTAAAATCTCTATAACACTAATAGTAGGAGCAATTTTATCTTTAATAACTCTAGTTAATGTAGTTTCTTTATCAACACCAATAACTAAATTATCAATATTGAATGGAGCCCCATTTTTATTAGTAAATACAATTTCATTTTCACCAGATAAAATATCAACATTAGAAATAGTCAATTCTCTCCAACTATACCAACTATCTCCACCAGGGAATCCAGGGAAAGTTGTTTGATCAAAAGTTAATGCTTTCCCATTTAAAGTCATTTCTACAATATCACTAATCATCCCAGCTCCTCCACATGGAGCAACCCAAAGAGATAATTTAATGTTTTTATTATCTTTATTTGAAGAGAAATTCCAAGTTAATGAATTGCCTATATTAGAAAAATTACAAACACATTTACCTTCACTAGTTGGTCTACTATTTGTAGATTCTCTTTCAAGAATAAATCCTTCGTTTGGATCAGAACATTCACCATTAATTTCAGCATCTTCTGCTTCAAAAGAATAAGCTCCACAATCACTACATATTCCATTAACAAAAACGTGTTCATCACTAACAATAGGAGTATCAGGTTTAGTAGTAGCTTTTAAAACTTCATTATTATAGACAACAACTTCCATATAATCTATATTAAGTCCATAATAATTATTTCCTTCTAATTTAATAGTGTTACTACCTTTTTTCAAAGAAACATCATTCATTGTTACTGCTTGAAATTTATAATAATCTCCATCAAAAGCAGGCATAGATGGTTCACTTGAAAAGATTCTATCTTCATTTACTTCTACCCACATTGCATCATTAGGACTATTAGTTACTACTGCTGGGCCAAAAGCCGCTACATAAAATTTAATAGTTGCTTTTGTTACATCTTTATCAGCATCTAAGTACCAAAATACTTGATTATCACCATCTCCAAAATTACCAACACATTTACCATTAGAACATTTTTCATTTTGAACAATAAATGTTGATTCATTATTTCTAGGTGTTCCTGCTAAAGTTCCATCTTCTGCTTCAAATTTATATGTTATGCCTTTTTCAGTTGATTCAACATAACTAGAGACATTAACTGTTTCATCAAAAAATACTTCTAAATTATCAATATTTGCTGAATATCCTAAATTTTCTAAAACTAAGACATTATTCCCTTTATTAAAAGTTGTTTCATTAATTTCAATACAAGTCCATTCATACCAATGATCTTGTGGCATGTTAATAGTTGAAGTTGTTTTATAAGACACTTCTTGATCATTTAATTTTAAACTTAATGCTTCAGTAATATTTTTTTCTCCATCCATTCCTGGAGCATAATATAAATTTATAGAAGCTTTTGTTTCTTTATCTAAAGAAAATTTCCAAATAATTTTGTTTCCTTTATTAGACCAGTTACCAACACATTTACCACCACTAGTAGGACGGGAATTACTTGAATTTCTTTCAAGAATAAAGCCATCATTATTATCAGTACATATTCCTGTAATTTCACCATTTTCTGCTTCAAAAGAATATGCTCCACATGAACATCTATTATCAACATAAGCATGAGTATGAACTAATTCTCCTCGAGATAAAGTAATATTATCTGGAATATTAATTAAAAAATAATCGATATTCATTGCATAATTACTATTTGCTTCTAATTCAATTTTATTTTTACCTTTTATTAAAGTAGTTGAATTAAATACAAGAGGCTTATAATCATGCCAACTAGAACCATCAAAAGATGGCATTACACTATCTTTTGCAGTTAATCTTTGTCCGTTTACTCTTACAATTAAAGCATCACTTGGATTAATTTGACCACCAATTGCTACTACATAAAAAGTTATTTTTGCTTCTAAAACTTCTTCACTTGAATTAACATACCATGTTGCTAAATCATCACCATTACCCCAGTTACCAATCAATCCTCCTCCAGAACAAGAAGAATTAGAACAAATTAATGATGGATTATCATAAGTAGGTGTTCCTACTATAGTATCACAACTTTCTGCTTCAACTTTATAATCTTTAGTAATTACTTCTTCATAACTTGAAATATTTACATCACTAGAAAAATCAACAACTAAATTATCAATATTTGCTGAATAACCAATATTTTGTAAAACAATAATATTATTTCCTTGAACAAAATTAGTTTCATTAGTTATAAGTTCACTCCATTCATACCAATGATCTTGTGGTCTAGGAGCAGTTTGTGTAGTAGAAAAAGAAATATCTTTTCCATTTACTTTAAGACTAAAAGCATTATTACTATCAACAGCACTTTCACTTCCTGGAGCATAAAATAAATGCATCAATGAAGTAGAAGCTTTATCTAAAGCAAATTTCCAAGTAATACTATTTCCATTAATTGACCAATTACCAACACATTTTCCTTCACTAGTTGGTCGAGAATTACTCGAATTTCTTTCTAAAACAAATCCTTGTTCACTATCTGAACATGTTCCACCAATTAGACCATCTTCAGCTTCGAAAGAATAAGCTCCACATGAACATCTATGACCTTCAAATGAATGATCATGTTCACCAGCGTTTACTATACTATAGTTTACACTACATAAAGCAAGCATAGAAACAGCTAACAATTTTTTTATATGTTTCATCATTTCCTCCTGATAACATAAAAAAGATGACTTTTTATGTAACTTGATTATCATTTATTTTGAAAGGGGTTTCAATTTAGTTTTCGAAAGTGGTCATTTAAACAACTAAAGTGGTTATTGTTTTAAAAATAAAATATTAACTGAGAAAATATTATCATTAGTATTAATAGATAAAGTACCATTATATTTTTCACATATCATTTTTATTGATTGCATACCATATCCATGATAATTTTTATCTTTTTTTGTAGTAATTGGTAAACCATTTTCAAAATGTAATTGTTTTGAGAAGAAATTTTGTATAGAAATAGAAACAAAATCTCCTTGTCCTTTAATAATTAAACTTATAACTCTTTTTTGTGCTTCATCTTTAAGTGCTTCTATAGCGTTATCTACTAAATTACCAAATAACGAATAAGCATCAACATCATCCATAAAAGATAATAACTTACCATCAGCAATACATGTAAAACGAATATTATTTTTATAACATAACAAAGATTTTTCTGTAAAAATAATATCTAAAGCATTATTACCTGTTTTAATATTAGAATCAAAAATTTCTATAGATTGTGATATTTCTTCAATCACTTGAGGATTTAAAGTTTGGTTATTACCATAATTTCTAATAAAATATTTTAAATCATGACATTTTTGATTAATTAACGCTATATTTTCTTTACTTAATTCATATTGCTTTTCTTCATTATATTTCATTTGACTTATAACATCTAAATTCTTTCTTAATTCTTGTCTAGTAGAAGTTTCAAAAGCAAAAAATTCAAACATTATACATAATAAAATATTAATTATCGCTATTGTACAAATATATGTTTTATCAAAATTAGCTTTTGAATAATTATCAACAAAAGCATTTAATGATATATCAATAAAAATAAATATTATTCCAATAATTAAAAATAATGGATTATTAATTCTTATTCCTTCATTTCCTTTAATCTTTCTTGCAAAAAATAAATATGCAAAAAAATAAATAAATAGATAACTAGCAAAATAACAAATTGCATCTTGATAATTTATAAATAAAAATTTATTTTGAAATGAATAAATTCCATTTTCTCCATTTACAATACCAAAAACAGTAACAATAAATAAATATAATTCATAAGCAATATGTTCTGTTGTATAACCAATAATAGAAATAAATAATAAATTCTTTTTATTTTCTTGTAAGCAAAATATCATCATTAAATAAACAACAATCCAAAAAATAAAAAACATTGAAGAAATATAAAATGCATTATCAGAAAATAATGGAAAAACAAAAGAAATCTCTAAGCATAATAAAATTGAAATAATATATCTTAAAATGAAAGGATTTTTCTTTTTCAATTTTACACCAAACATAGAAATTGAAATTATTAACATTATTATAAATATTGGACGATAAAATAAAATTCTTGACATTGGATATATCATAATTTTTCTCCAATAAAATTATTTAAACAAATTAAAAAATCTTTCTTTTTTCTTCTTGATAATGGTATTTGCATATCATTAGTTAGTACAACCATATCTTTCTTTATTGATTTAACATATCTTAAATTTATTAAATATGAACTATCACTTAAACAAAAACCACAATTAAATAATTTATTTTGCATATCTTTTAATGATCCATTTAACAAATAAGTATTATTTTTAGTAATAAAATTTAAAACATGATCATTAACAGAAATATATAATACATCAAAAATTGAAATACATACTTTTTTATCACCATCATTTACAACAAATTTTTTCTTTTCGTTTTCAATAATTGAAGGTAAAATTCTTTTTAAAGCTAAAGTAAAATTCCAATAAGATATAGGTTTTACAATAAAATCAGAAGCATTTACTTTATAACCTTCAACAGCTAAATTGGACATATTAGTAACAAATACAATAATTACATTATGATCTTTTTCTCTTAATTTTTTACAAGCTTCTAATCCATTTATTGTATCTAATAAAATATCCATAAATATAATATTAAATGAATAATCATATTTAGCTAAAAATGATTCAGCATTATTAAATCTTACAATAGAAAATTCTAAATTGTTTTCTTTTTGATATTGTTTTAAACAATTATCTAAATCATTATAATCATTATCATTATCTTCCACTATAGCAATATTAATCATGTTTTCTTCCTCAAAAGATATGATAATTGAAAAAAATTTTTTTAGCAATACAGCAATTTTTTTATATTTATAAATATAATAATTTTTATTTAAAACTTATAATAGGAAACATAATTAAAAAAATGATACAAATTTGAGATTTATTAGAAAAAAATTTTTAAATAATCTAGCTTTTTTTATATTTTCATGTTATTAATAAATTATAAATATAGAAGAGGAGTGCATGCATAGTAAATCCATCTGTGGTTTACGTATTCTACTTAATAAGTAAAACTATGCAAATTGCAACTAGGTTTAATTATTAAGATAGAACACAACACATCTATCTTTTTTTTTAATATTTACGCTAAATAATTTTTAAAAAGGGAGAATAGGAAATGAAAAAATTATTAACAACTTTATTAACTGCTACTGCAGTAGCTGGATCACTTTTTGCTTTAACTAGTTGTGAAGCAAAAACTTATGAATTAGCATTAGTTACTGATGTCGGTGATATTGATGATGAATCATTCAACCAAACATCATGGGAAGCTTTAAAAGATTATGCTGAAGAAAAGAAATTATCATACAGCTATTATAGACCAACAGCTGATTCAACTGATGCAAGAGTTAAATCAATTGAACAATCAATTAAAAAAGGTGCAAAAATCGTTGTTTGCCCAGGTTATTTATTTGAACAAGCAATTTTCAATGTTCAAGATAAATATCCAGATGTAAAATTCGTTTTACTCGATGGTACACCTCATAATGGTGATTACAATCATAAAACAAGTAAAAACACTGTAAGTATTATATATCAAGAACAAATTTCAGGATTTGCTGCTGGATATGCTGCAGTTAAAGATGGATATAAAAAATTAGGATTCGTTGGTGGTATGGCTGTTCCAGCTGTTCAAAGATACGGATCAGGATATATTCAAGGTGCAGAACAAGCTGCTAAAGAAATGAAATTAACAGGTGCTGAATTACAATATTATTATGCTGGTGCATTCCAAAAAACTGATGAAGCTACAGCTACAGCTAAAGGTTGGTATGCTGCAGGCACAGAAGTAGTCTTTGCATGTGGAGGAAAAGTTTATCAATCAGTACAAGAAGCTTGTGAAAACAATACTTCAAGAAAATGGATTGGTGTTGATGTTGATCAACATTCAGTTGACAAAGATAGAGTTATTACTTCTGCATTTAAAGGTTTAAGAAATTCAGTTCAATCTGCTCTTGAAATTTATTCAGCAAATACTTGGGATACAATTGGTGGTAAAGTCTTTAATTTAGGATTAAATGCTAAATTAGGAAATGTTGAAGCAAGAGATTATGTTGGTCTTCCTACAGCTGATGCTTCTTGGGGCTTTAAAACATTTACAAAAGCAAATTATGAAGAATTATTAAATAAAATTAAAGATGGAACATATACTATTTCTGATGACACAACTTCTGCTCCTAAAGCAGAAACTATCAAAATAACATACGTTTCAGAATTTGCTCCTAAAGCAGAAGAAAAATAAATATTAATTTTTTGAGGAGGAACCAATACTTCCTCCTCTTTTTTATATATGGAGGACTATAATGGAAGAAAAATATGTTATTGAAATGGATCACATATCCAAATCCTTCCCTGGCATTAAAGCAAATGATGATATAACTTTAAAATTAAAAAAAGGTGAAATTCATGCTTTACTTGGTGAAAATGGTGCTGGAAAATCGACTTTAATGAGCATTTTATTTGGTTTTTATCAACCTGATGAAGGCGTTATAAAAATCAATGGTAAAGAAGTTCATATTGATAATCCTAATATTGCTAATGATTTAGGTATTGGTATGGTTCATCAACATTTTAAATTGGTTGATGTTTTTACTGTTTTAGAAAATATTATTTTAGGTGCTGAACCTTGTAAACATGGTTTTATTAATAAAAAAGTTGCTGAAGATAAAATTAAAAAATTGTCTGAAACATATGGATTAAATGTTGATTTAGATGCCAAAATTGAAGATATAACAGTTGGTATGCAACAAAGAACAGAAATTCTTAAAATGCTATATCGTGATAATGATATTTTAATTTTTGATGAACCAACAGCAGTTTTGACCCCTCAAGAAATTGAAGAATTATTACAAATAATGAGAAATCTAGCTAAAGAAGGAAAATCTATTCTCTTTATTTCTCACAAATTAAATGAAATCATGGAAGTTGCTGATACTTGTACAGTTTTAAGAAAAGGCAAATTAGTAAAAACTTTAGATGTTAAATCTACTACTAAAGAAGAATTATCAACTTTAATGGTTGGTAGAAATGTTAATTTTAAAGTCGATAAAAAAGAAGCTAAAGTTGGTGATGTTATCCTTGATGTTGAACATTTAGTAATGGTTGATAAATTACATAAAAATAAAAATATTGTTAATGATATTTCTTTTAAAGTTCATAAAGGTGAAATAGTATGTATTGCCGGTATTGATGGAAATGGACAAATGGAAGCAATATTTGGTATTACTGGATTAGAAAAAATTAAAGAAGGTAAAATCACTTTATTAGGAAAAGATGTTACTAAACATTCAATTTTTAGAAGAAATAATATTGGTTTAGCACATATTCCAGAAGATAGACATAAATATGGTTTAGTTCTCGATTATACTCTTCAAGAAAACATGGTTTTAGAAAATTTCTGGAAAAATGATTTTTCAAAATATGGTTTTTTAAAAAAAGATGCAATTAAACAATATTCTGATGATTTAATTAACAAATATGATGTTAGATCTAGTGAAGGTTCTTCTACTATTGTTAGAAGTATGTCTGGTGGTAACCAACAAAAAGCTATTATTGCTCGTGAAATAGAAAGAAGTCCTGAATTATTAATTGCAGTTCAACCTACTCGTGGACTTGATGTTGGAGCGATTGAATTTGTCCATAAACAATTAATTAATCAAAGAAATGCTGGAAAAGCTATTTTATTAGTTTCTTTAGAATTAGATGAAGTCATGGATGTTTCTGATCGAATATTAGTTATGTTTGATGGAAAAATTGTAGGCGAACTTGATCCAAAGAAAACTACTATAGAAGAATTAGGTTTATATATGTCTGGCTCTAAAAATGATTTTAAGGAGGGAAAATAAATGAAAAAATTTAATTTTAAAAACTTTGATATAAAAAAATTAAATGGTATCTTCTCTTCATTAATTTGTATTGCAATTGGATTAATTATTGGTTTAATTATTCTTATTTGTATGTCACCACAAGATGCATTTATTGAATTTGGAACTTTAATTTGTGGTGGTATTAATTATTTTGGTATTGAAGGACTATTTGATATTTTAGCCAAAGCAGCCCCTCTTATTTGTTGTGGATTAAGTGTTTTATTTGCTTATAAAACAGGTTTATTTAATATAGGTGTTGCTGGTCAATATGTTATGGGAGCTTTTGCTTCATTGATGTTTGCTTTGCAATTTAATGCAAATTGGTTTGTTTGTTTATTAATGGCCGCTATATTTGGAGCAATATGGGCTTGTATACCTGGTTTATTAAAAGCATTTTGTCATGTTAATGAAGTTATTTCAGGAATTATGTGTAACTGGATTGGTTTATTTTTTATGAATTATTCATTCCAAACATATTTAAAATCAACTGTTGATATTACTCAAGGTTCTAAAACAAAATTAATTACTGGATCTTCTTTATTACCAGATTTTGGTTTAAGAGATGTTTTAGGTAACAACTTTTCAATTGCAATTATTGTTGCCATTATAATGGTTGTTATTATTTATATAATATTAAATAAGACAACTTTAGGATATCAATTAAAAGCAAGTGGATTAAATAAAGATGCAACTAGATATGCAGGTATGAATGATAAAAGGAATTTAATTATTACAATGGCAATTGCTGGAGCATTAGCAGGTTTAGGAGCAGGTTTATATTATTTAGCTGGCATTGAACAATGGTCTGTTCAAAATTCTTCTAGTCTACCAAGTATGCCATGGAATGGTATTGTAGTGGCTTTTATTGCTCAATTAAATCCAATTGGTGTTATTTTTGCTTCGTTATTTACTTCTTTATTATTCCAAGGAGGTATGTCAATGACTCAAACAATTTTCCCTGCAGAAGTTGGTGATTTAATCACAGGTATAATTGTTTATTTAAGTGGGTTAGTAGCAGTTATTAAAATATTGTTAATTAAATTTGAAAACAAAGAACTTCATTTTAATTTCTTTGATAAATTTAAAAAGAAAAAAATTATAGAAACAAATAAAGGAGATGATACCAATGATTGATCAATTTTTAATATTATTTTCTTATATTTTGATTTTTTCAATATCATTAATGCTTGTTGCTTTTGGAGGTATGTTTTCTGAAAGATCCGGTGTAATTAATATTGGTTTAGAAGGTATCATGGTAGTTGGTGGATTTTCTGGATTATTAGTTTTGAAAGCATTAAATTCTACTTCTATTCATCCTATATTTGTTGTTATATTAACTATTTTAACTTCTATTATTGTAGGTATGTTATATTCTTGTTTATTAGCAGTTGCTTGTATAAAATTTAAAGCTGATCAAACTTTAGTAGGAACTGCGTTAAATTTATTAGCTACATCAGTTGCTTTAATATTTACAAAAAGATTAACAGGTGGAGCATCTACAACTATTAATTATGATAAATCTGCTTTTGTTTATATATTCGGTAATTTTAATTTTAATATATTTCTATTTTTAGGAATTATTATTCTTGTTGCTTCAATTATTGTTTTATATAAATTAAAATTTGGTTTAAGATTAAGAGCATGTGGAGAAAATCCTTCTGCTGCTGATAGTGTTGGTATAAATGTTAATGCTTATAGATATGTTGGTGTTTTAATTTCTGGAGCTTTAGGTGGATTAGGTGCTTTAGCATATATTATTCCAACTTCTTCTTATTGGAACTCTACTGTAGGTGTTGCAGGCTTTGGCTTTTTAGCTTTAGCTGTTATGATATTTGGTCAATGGAAACCATTAAGAATCTTTATTATTTCTATTGTGTTCTCATTATTTATGTCATTAAGTTATGTATATTTCTCTTTCTTCCAAGTTCTCTTTGGAATAGAATTAACAGCAGATAAAGGCGTAACTCCTGAATTATTTAAAATGTTACCTTATATAGCATCACTTATTTTATTAGCGTTCACATCGAAAAATTCTCGAGCCCCAAAAGCTGAAGGTATACCTTACGATAAAACAAGAAGATAATTATTTAGCAGTGCTTAGTCACTGCTTTTTAAATACATTTAAATGAAGATATAGAAGAAACTAATTTAGAAATTATATTTAATATAGTTTGAAATATTGCTTTAATAAATGATGATATTGCTTTAACAATAATCACAAAAATATTATTGTTTTCTTCAACAATATCATCATTAATATAACCATCATTTTGTTTTTGTTCACCATTATCTATAATTTCTACAATTTCTGATGCTTCTGATATTTTTGTTTCTTGAGCGTTACCATTAAATAATAAAGAAGCAATAATTAATATAAATAAAAATAATAATAATTTTTTTAGTATCTGCATATAATCACCATTTTTATTATCTAACAATAAAAACGCAAATAATGTCGATTTAAGCGAACATTTTATTAATTATGATAGATAAGTTATTAGCAATCATTTTCACCTTTATATCCGTGTCTTTTGAAGTTAAAACAATATTATTATCTAATTGCTTTAATAAATATTTTTTATTTTCTTTAGATAAATCTTTTTTATAATCAACATGCTCAAGAATATTCTCAATTAAATTCTCATATGTAATCACCATCGATACACCAATAGCAATAATAGGCACTCCTAAATATTCTGCATTAAAACTTTTTCTAAAATTTTTAATTCCAGAACCAGGAATAATTTGAGTATCGGTAATTTGAATAACTTTATATAATCTATCAATGTTTTTAGTGGCTAAAGAATCAAAAACAATAACTAAATCAAAATGAAATTTATCAATTAAAGATTTAATAATACTACTTGATTCTAATCCAGTAGTTTTCATAACTCCAGGAATAATACAACTAATTTTATTATTATGATCTTCTAAATATGAATTAGCGTTAATTCTTTTTATAGTTTCAGGTCCAAGTGCATCACTAGAAAAATCATCATTTCCTAATCCTACCATTAAAACATGAGGATTATTTTTTACTTTTTGTTTTTTTATTAATTCACTTAATTTTTCAATTATGAGATTAATTTTTTTATTTGATAAAGTAGATTCTGCTAAAGAAGAAATTTCAAAAGATAAATAATTACCTTTTTTATGAAAAAAATTTTTATCTTCTAAAACTTCAATATCTTTAATTTTAAGTCCACGATAATTATCTTCTTTAATAATAATTTTTTCATTTGTAGAATATTTAGCTTCATCAGCAAAATCACATATTTTGTTTCTTCTCATAATGTTATTTTTTATTTAAAAGTAAATTTTTATGCAAAAAAGAGGTATTTTTAAAAAAAAATCAAAAATAAGACAAAAATCATCAAACAATTTATTGAAACACTTTTTTTTGTATGATATTATTCTAAGGGTACGAAAGAGGTGACGAACAATGGCAAACATTAAATCACAAATTAAAAGAATTAAGACAAATGAAAAAGCAAGACTCGCTAATGCAAGTTTTAAATCAAGCATGAGAACTGCTATGAAAGCTGTTGAAGCTGCTTGTAAAGCAAATGATAAAGAAACTGCTACAAAATTATTACCTGTTGCTTTCTCAAAAATTGATAAATCAGTTTCAAGAGGAATTCAACATAGAAATACAGCAGCTAGACAAAAATCACGTCTTGCATCATTAGTTGCAGCTTTATAATTTTTATATTCATTGTCAAAATAAAAAACACTTATAAAGTGTTTTTATTTTGCTTTAATTTGGTTAAAATTAATTAAAAATAATTCAAAATTAAAATATGGGTCTTTTTCTCCAGCTTTAATTTGATAATCTAAATTATATAAATAATCAATAACATTTCTTAATTCTTGAGATTTAATAAAACATAATGTTTGAATAGTTTTACTAACTCTATATGGTTTACATTTTAATTCATTAGCAATATAATCATTAGAATAATTATTATTTATTAAATATTTTACTTCTAACATAAACCTAAATTGACTTGCAATTAAGGCAATTAATCTAACAGGTTCTTCTTTATTAATTCTTAAATCATAATATATTTTTAAAGCTCTATTTATTTTATTACAAATTAATGCTTCAACAATATTAAAAGCATTATCTTCAAGACGATCACAAACAAGTAACTTAACATCATCAAGAGTTAAATCATTTTTATATAAAGATAATTTATTAGCTTCATTAGTAAATTTACTAACATCATCACCACATTTATTTACAAGTTCTTCTAAAGCATCTTGAGAAATAGTTACATTTTTTCTAGTAAAAATGGCCATACCCATGTTTTTCAACATTTGTTCAGTTAAAACTTCTTGAGCCATTATTTTACCATTCTTACTAATAGCTTTATAAATATTAGATTTAGTATCAACATTTTTATTTTCTAAGAAGAAAATTAAATCTGTATGTTCACTAGGATTATTAATATAACCAATTAATTTATTATAATCCTGATCTTTATCAAGAGAATTTTTTTCTTTTTCAGTAGATAAATAATAAGGTTCACTAACAACAACAACTTTTCTAGAACAAAACATTGGTAAACTCATACAATCAAAAACAATATCTTGCACAAGTTCTAATCTTGAAGAAATTCTTATATAATTAAATTCATTAATTTCTTCACCATTTAAGCATTGCTTAACAAGATTCTTTAAAGTTTTTTTAATAACAGGTAATTGATGTCCATAAATTAAATAAATCATATTATAATTATAGATTATTACTTTATCAAATTCATTATTTATTTTTAAATAATTATTTATAAATAATTGTTCCTTCTTCATCTGTTCTTCTAATTATAATATTAAGTAAATATAAATTATTAAGAACTTCTTGATGTGGATGATGATATTTATTATTCAATCCAACAGATATTACTGCTTCTTTAATTGATAAAGATTTTAAAAATTTAAACGATGAAGATGTATTTGACCCGTGATGACCTATTTTAATAATATCAATATTTAAATTATCATATTGATTTAATATTTTATTTTCCACCTCAATAGGCGCATCTCCCATCATTAAAAAATTCTTATTTAAAAAAGAAAAATAAATTACAGAAGAATTAATATTTTCTTCTTCACCAATATAAAATTGATTTAAATTATAAAATTTCAAATCACCAACTTCTTTTAAATAAAATGTTGAACCTCTTATTACTTCTTTAATATTTACATAATATATTAAATTATCTAACGCTCCTGCATGATCATAATCATTATGAGAAATAAAAACACAATCTAATGATTTAATATGATTTTTTTTAAAATAAGGATTTAAAACATCTTTAGCTATATCAACATATAATGAGCCTCCTGTATCTATTAAAATATTATCTTTCTTATTATGAATTAAAATACAGTCACCTTGACCAACATTGATAAAAGAAACATATTTTGAATATAGACTATCAAGAGGACTAGTAAAAAATAAAATGTTAACAATAAATATTAAAATATTAAAAGTAGATAATTTAAATAATCTTCTTTTTGTAAAATAATCAATTAAAAATAAAATGATTAAATTAATTATCAATAATACAAAATTATAATTATTTAAATATCTTATTGATGGTATATTTTCTAAAATATCAATTATCTTAAAAATAAATACACTAAAACATAACATAATATTTATTGGTAATATTAATGATATTAAACTAATAAATAAATATATTTTACTTATTATTAGCATAATAGGAGTTAATATCATATTAATAAGATTATATTTTCCATTAATAAATAAATTAAAAGTACAAATTATTAAAGAAAAGAATAAATTCTGTACATATTTTTTCTCTTTTTGTTTAAATTGTAAAACTGAATTAAACATCTTTTTAAATATCAAAGGAATAATAAAAATATAAATAAATGAATTAGTAAATAAAAAGCGATAATTAAAAATTAAAATAACAATTAAAAATATTTCATTTAAATGTTTAATTCTTTTCTTATTAATCAAATTTAAATATGCTTTAATAAAAGACAATTTATAATTAGAAAAAACTAATAATGGAGAAAGAATAAATAAACTTATTAAAGAAGATTTCTTCTTATTATTTGTTAAATACAAAATGATTTTATTAAATATTTCATATAAAAAATAAATTTGTATACCACTTAAAGAAAAAATAGATGCAATTTCTAAATCATAAATTTTACTAGTAAAAGAAGCATCTAAATTATTAGAAAACAAAAACAAAGATATCAATGCTTTAGATTTATCATCATATTTATTTAATAAATTATTTCTTATTAATGTCTTTCTTAAAGGATTTTTAAAAACATAATTTATATTTTCAATTTCAATTTGTTTTTCTATTTTTTGATTATATAAATATTCTTTAAAATTAAATTGACTTTCTAAACAAGAAAAATTAATATCTTTTTGTTTTCCTTTAATTTTTAAAATATCAAAATTTTCATATTCATTATTTTCTTGATAAATATAATATTTATTACAAGAAGAATTAAATATAAAATAATTATCTTTTTTTGAAACAACTACTCCGACATATTCATTTTTCATAGCATAATGAGGAACATTATTTATAGATACAAATCCAATAAATAAACCAATTATAAAATAAAGAAAATATTTATACATTTTTTTACTTAATAAAAATAAGCCTAATAAAAAAATTATCCATATTAAGCTTAAATATTTAGTAGAAAAAATAAGTAAAATAATACTTATAATTATCATTTTAAAGTGAGACTATCTCTAATTCTTTCATATGTAGCACGTCCAATACCTGTTACATTCATTAAATCTTCTAAAGTTTGAAATTCTCCATTTTCAGTACGATAAGTAACAATTCTTTCTGCTAAAGCAACAGAAATATATTTAATTGTCGCAAGTTGAGTACTTGTTGCAGTATTAACATTTAGTTTTTCTTGTTGAGTAGTAATTTCACAAGAACTTTGATAAGCACTCTTACTAGGAATATAAAAATAATCTCTAGTATCAATAATAATATCTAAATTAATAGCATTATAATCAGCACTTTCTAATAAGCCACCTGCTAAAGTAACTAAATCTTGTAAAGTATCGTTTATTTCTACTTTATAAATACCAGGAACTACTACTTCGCCTTCAATAGTCGCTTTAATTTTATTTTTTTCAACAAGACTAGAAACACTTTCACCTCCTTCATGACTAACTTTAGGATCTACTTGTTGAAGAACAAATAAACCTACCACTAACAAAACTAGTGAAACAATAACAATTTTTAACATTTTTATACCTCCAATAAATAAATACAAATTTTTTTCGAAAATTTATAAAAAAAGTTGTTTTTTTATTGGTTTTTAGTTAAATTATATATGCGACTTCTTCTTAGAATAACAATTCTCCGTTGTTTTTCCCAGATTAAGTTAAGTAAATTATAAGGAGGAAATATTCTTATGGCATTAACCAAAGAACAAAAAGCTGAAATCGTAAAGAAATATGGTGAAAACGAAAAAGACACTGGTTCAACAAAAGTTCAAATTGCTATTTTAACTGCTAGAATCAATGCTTTAACTACTCACTTAAAAGATCATGCTCAAGATTCCCACACAAGAAGAGGTTTATTTATCCTTGTTGGTAAACGTAGAGCATTCCTTGATTATTTAGCAAAACACGATTTTGAAGGCTACAAAGCATTAATTGCTGATTTAGGAATTAGAAAATAATTCAAGCAGGCAAAAGCCTGCTTTTTATTTTATATAAAATTCGCTTTATAACGCAAAAAAACTCTATTACGGAGCGATTATATTAATTAATGAATAAGAACATAATAAGCATCTAAACGCCTTTATTTCAAGGATAATAGAACATTTGAAAAGCATAATAAATTTAAGTGTATTTGAATTAAATGTTTTCTAGCACTTGATTTAACTAATGTTAATCACCACTTCTAAAAAAATTATCTAATGTTCAACAAATTATAATTCTTACTTACCATATTTAGCTTTACTAAATATAAAATCAAATATTGCTTATTAATTAGTTTTATGTAATTAATTTTCATATAAATCCTCTTTTCTTTAGTTTAATTTTACCCAACCACCACCGTTAAATATTGTCAATGATAAATTTTATTAATGTTTCATTTTATTTAATATTTCTATTTATATTGAGCTTAATTAATTTGATAATTTTAACTTTAATTAAAATGTTAATCTATTCTTAGACTCACGAATTTTGCTACATCTCTTTCTTTACCAATATGATTGCTCATAATGATTTGAAGTTTATTACACTTAGTAATAAATACCTATAGCTAGACTTTCATTAATAAAATTAATGCAATAAACACAACAAAAAATGTCCTATGCACAACACACAAGACATTTTTATTTAATTTAAGAAACAATTTATTCTACAGCTTCAAATACAATTTTACAAAGAGAACCATAAGAAAGTAATATATTGTTTTCTGAAGAAGTTATTTTGTTGTTAGCTAAAGTTGCAGTTTTTGGATAATATATTTTAACATTTTCATTTGAAGCGAAATAGCCAATAGTAAATGCTCCACCAGAAATAGTGACTCTACTTGTATTAGATAAATAAAGTGCAGATTTTGCACTGGCAAAACAAATACCAGTTTTACCATCTGCAGCATTAACAACTACAGTACCATATAATTCAGCTTTTCCTCCGTTCTCCATTATGATAGCGTCATTTTTACTTGCACTAACTTTTAAAGTACTTCCACTTTCAACAAGTAACAATTTTGAAACTTTAAGTTCTCCTGTTATTGAAAGTGTTCCTTTTCCACTTATAACAAATGATTCTATTGATAATTTACCAGTTAAATTAATTTCTTTATTTTCATCAACAATAAATTTATATCCAGTACTTTCAGAATAATTAATTGTAAGACCATCAACTTTTAATTCACTTACTTTATCAAAAGATAATTCAATATATAATTTTGTTGCATTGTGTGTAAAGACAAATTTATTATCAACAATTTCAACATTATAATCGCTAAAATTAAGTACTGGAAGTGTAACATTATTACCATCAGAATCTTGAGCAACACCAGGATTAACTATATCAGGTGCTGTAACAATAATATATTTATCGCTTACCTTTTTAGTTTCAATATTACATAAACCTTTATTTTCACAGCGACTAAGATCTAAAATACAATTTTCTCCTACATAATAACTTCCATTATTTTGAGTACAATCTGCAGGAATACAGAAATATCCTTTTCTTAATCCATCTTTATTTGCCGAGAATGTTCCAATAAAGAAATAAAAATTTTCACCAACAATTCTACTATCAGAAGTTAAAGATAATTTAGCACCACCATTTAATTCAATAGCAGTATTTTTACCAGAACCAATAAATTTTGCTTTACCATATAATTTTAAAGATCCATATTCTGCAATAATAATACTATTAGAATTAGTACATGTGATATTAAATTCACTATCTTTTTCTGCAATCATATTACTAGATTCAATTTTACCATTAAGATTAACTTTTACATTAGATTTTATAACAAATGTTTTAGCATTAATTGAACCATTTATTGTATATTCACCAGTTTGTAATTCAATAGAAGTTTCTTTTGCGTCTATTGAACCAAATGATACTATTTTATTATCTTTTGTATTAAAAATAAATTTTCCTTCATTATAAGTAATTTTTAAACCATCAATATCATTTGCAAAATGACAATTAATATTGTTATATTCTTTTCTTTTGTTTTCTGCATCAATAATACTAAATTTATTTGTTATTGCTTTTTTAATAATAATACCAGATTCTTTATGAGTAAATACAACAACTCCTATACTCATTTTTTCTAAATATTCATAATCAGTTGTATTTAATATTGGAAGAACTTTTCTAGTTCCTTTAATATTTTCAGCATAACCTTCTTCAGTAAACGTTGGTGCTTTCATAACCTTAAATACTGTTTCATCTGGTTCAGTTAAAGTAAGAGTTAATTCTGTAGTTTTCTCAATAGGTTTAGGATCTTCTACTTCACCATCTTTTTTTTCTGGAGTATAAATATAAGAGAATTTTATAGTACCACCTTTTTTAGAAAAGCCTTCAGGTACAGTCATAGAAAAATCATCTGCTGATAATTTTTTAGAAAATGCTGAACCTTTTTCAGTAAAATTAGCTCTTACCACAAAATCAGTCTTTTCAGGTTCTGCAGTATCATTATCATAATATTTTACTTTTTTATCAAGCTCAGCTGAAATACCAATTAATACTAATGGTAAAGCATCTAAACGAGCTTTTTCAGCTTTTTCAGCCATAACATGATCATAATAATTTTTCCATTGTACATATGAAGGAATCATAACTGAAAGAGTAGTTGCTATAGCAATTACCGCTAATGAAGTTCCACTAAATAAGCGAACAAAGAAACCTTTAGAGTGTTTTTTTGGTTTTAAATCTTGTGCCATTATTCATTTTCCTCCTTGTTTATTTCAATAAATTTAGTAGTTGAACTAATAAACCAATATAATATTAAACAACCTACAACAGTATCAAGAGAAATAAGGAATGGTTTCCACCAAATCCAAGAATTTATAGAAGTTGATGAAATATATTTATCATTATTATCCCCTTTTGCTAAATACATTCTTTCATTATAATCAGCATGAAGCCACATATATAAAATTTCATGAACAGATTCTCTCATTCTATTTTGCATTCTACCTGTTGTTTCAGTTTGAGAATATCTCATACCAGTTGCACCTAAAGCAACGTTCATACCAAAATTACCACCACAACGAACTAAACCTTCAAATTGATAATCACGACCTGCACTAGCATCTGTAGTAATAGCCCCTTTAAAATCCCATTCTTTACGGAGAACACCTGTTATTAAAGCTTCTGAATAATTAGAACCTTCTGCTCCAACTGATTGATAACTTGTCATTGCACCAAGAGATCCACCATCAACAAAAGCTTTTCTAAATGCTTTAAGATGAGTTTCTCTAAGAGTTTGCTCACTCATATATGTTCTATCACAATAAGCATTATATACTGCAAAATGTTTAAGGAAAGTATATCTACCACGAGTATTTACTCCGCTTACTGCTTTAGCCATAACAGTACCAGCTAAGAAAGCATCTTCTGAAGGTGATTCATTATTTCTTCCAAAAAATGGATCAACATGTAAATCACAAGCAAAACCCCAAAGGCCTGGAATACTAACTGATTTCATATCAGTACCAAATGATTGTCCATATTCATAAGCAAGTTTTTGATTCCAAGTTTGAGCTAATATAACCATAGAAGGATAACCAGTTCCACGTGGAGCTTTATTATATCCTTTAATTTGAGTAGGTCCATCATAATCTTGAAGAGCAGGTTTACCTACTGAATCAATACTTTTTGAACCATAATAACGATTCATAACATTTAAAGCTTCTTCAAATGTTACTTGATTTAATACTTCGCTCCATTCTTTTGCATTAAAATCTTCACCTAATTTTTTACCAAGATCAGTTATAATACCATTTACTGCGAGTTTTTTATCACCTTTAGCACCCCAAATTGGTTTATTTTGATTTACTTCATTACCAAATTTATCGACAGTAGCGTTATCCCATTCAGTCCATCTTGCATAAGATTTTCTATCATAACCATCTAAAGCAGGGTTTCTAGCACGTTCTTTTTTTCTAAGATTAGTTAGTTCACTAGGAGTAGAAAATTTTTCACGAGTAAGCCAAGGTATATCTGGTTTAAATGTATCAGTTGTATCATCAATTGGAACAATATCGATTGCATCTTTTCCAGTGAAAAGATTTTTAACTGTTTTATTAGTAACAGGATCTTTATCAATATGTTTTGTTTCAGCAAGATTAAATTTAAATTCACCTTTGATTTTATCATTTTTATATATAACATTATTTACAACATGACAATTTTTAGAGAGTTTGAAAATATAATCACCTTTATCAAGTTCATATCCTGTATGATTATCATTATTTTTATCATAACAATCATAAGAAGCTATATCATACATATAAACAGTTATTACAATAGTCTCGCTTGCTCCTGGATCAATATCATTTGTTTTTCCATAAGAAACAAGTTCAACAGCACTCTTTTCAATTCCACCATTTATATATGGAGCAGTACCAAAAATTTCAACAACTTCTTTTCCTTTAATATCACCAATATTTTTGACTGTAACAGTAAATTCTATTTTGGAATTTTCTTTTAATGCACCACCTACATTAGAACTTACTCCATCAATTTTAATATCATCTACAGTCCATTCAAAATCAGTATAAGAAAGACCATAACCAAATGGATATTGAACTACACTATCATATCCTTTTTCATAACCGTTTTCAGCTGTCCACATTCCCATAACATCAGCAGTTTCATACCATTTATATCCAATATAAATACCAGCTACTTTATCTAAATAACTTCCATAAGTTGGATCCCAAACAGGTGAATTCCAAATTGTAGATGGATTAGTATATAAATCATAAGCAAAAGTATCAACTAATCTTCCTGATGGATTAGCTTCACCATATAAAAGTTTAGGTAAAGAAGCTACACCACGTGTACCAGTGTAACCCACATACATACATGCATCAACTCCAGGAATAGTATCAAGTAAACCAAGTTCCATTTGATTACAGTTATTAATTAAAACAACAACTTTTTCAAAATTTGAACCTAAATAAGTTAATAATGATTCTTCTTCAGTAGATAATTCAAGATAATGACGACTTTTATCTGTTGTTTTACCATTAGGACCTTCTTTTGGTTGATTTGTTGGATTTCCTCCACCTTCACCACACAAACGAGAAACAACCATTATAGCAGTATTAGAGTATGCTTTTGCACCATTAAGAAGTTCATCAGAATAATATGTTTTATCATTAATATTAGGCTCTACAAGATAATGAGCATCATTAATATGACCAGCTTTATATCCTCTACCTAAATAATAAGGTTTAAAATAAGAATGATACATATCATATAAATCAGTATTATAATCAATGCCATAATCATCAAGAGCATCATAAAAATCTATATTTTTGCTAAAATCATCATCTTCTGGAAGTACACCACCAGATCCAACTTCATCTCCTCCAGTACCATAAATCCAGTCAATTGAATGCCATCCAAATACATTTACTTTTGGTGTTTCTTCTTTATTTAATGGAAGTGTATTATTTTCATTTTTTAAAAGAGTAACACCTTCTTCAATAATACGTGCAGACATTTTTTGACCTTGAACTGAAGCTTGAGATAATTCAGTATTATCAATGATAGGTTGAACAAGAAAACTATTTATTTCAGGTTCAAAAAAGAAAGCCATATTTGTCCCAACAATAAGTACAGATGTAACAACTAAACCAGCAAAATATTTAAGTGTCAATGGTATAAAACCTTTTTTCTTTAATATTCCATTTAATTTATCTTTAAAATTCATTAAAATTCTCCTTTTTTATTAATTTTTTAATTATTTTCTTGTTCAAATTTTATTCTCAAAATTGCACCATAAGAAAGTAATATATTTCCTTCTGAAGAAGTTATTTTATTATTTTCTAAAATAGCATTTTTTGGATAATAAACTTTAGCGTTTTCACTTGAATTGTAATGGCCAATAGTAGTCACATTTTCACCAGAAATAGTAACTCTACTTGTATTAGATAAATGAAGTGCAGATTTTGCACTAGCAAAACATATACCAGTTTTTCCTTTAGCAGCTTTTAGATTTGCTGTACCAAATAAATGCAAATTACCTTCATTTTTAACGCTAATTGCATCGTCAGTTGTTCCAGTAACTATTAATGTTGATTCATTGTCCAAAAATAAGTTAGTAACTGAAACAGTTCCATTTACATTTAAAGTACCTTTATTAATAACATTAATATTTTCTGATGAAAGATTGTTATTAACTACACAATTTGCTTCATCAACTACTAAATTTTTCATTGCAGTGCTTTTTGTAGTTAAACTAGCATCTTTTCCTTTTAAAGTTAAAGTATTAACAATTAAACTACTATTACTAATAAATTTAGCATTTTCAATAGTTAAAGCATTAAAGCTTGAATCTTGATTAGTTTCAGTAACTTCTAATGTACCATTGCCACTAATTTTTACTGAAGGTAATACATTATTATTGCGTTTTGAAATATTTGTAACTTTTACAGTATCATTAATAGTTAAAATATATGTTCCATTTTGATATGTACCTTGCATCTTATTTTTATATTTAGACGCAATTCTCCAATTTATATCAACATTATTATAATCTGTCCACCAACAAGTCAAAGTATCAGCAGTTATTTCTTTTTTAATTACAATATTACTATATGTTTTATGAGTGAAAGTAGCTATACCTTCTTTACCATTCATATATGAATATTCACTTCCGTCTTTTGCAATTTTAGAATAATTATAATTAGATTCATTAAGGATTGGTAATTCTACTTCTTTACCATTAATTTTAGCAATACCAGTTTCAGTATAAGTTGGTTCTTTAATAATAAAATCACTTGCTTGATATTCTTTAAGAGTTTTTGCACTTTCACCATAATAATAAAGTGATTTTGCTAAAGTTTTCATTGCTTCATTTTTGTTATTTTGCATACGTGCAGCATAATCATTAATTGAATATTTAAGAGTTTGTGTATTACTTCCATCTTTTAATTCAATAGTATATTGTTTACTAAAATCAAGAGCGTAAATATTTTTTAAAGTATATGTATATAGTTCTTGGTTTTTAACTAATTTTGAAGTGACATCTTCATTTTCTACAAACACACTAGCAGTTGTACTTGCTTTTTTAAAACCAAATTGTATTGCAGGAAGAGTATCAAATACTACAGTAGCACTATAAATTTGAGTTTCATCAGCAAATTTTTTAGTTAAATTCATTTTATCTTCAAGTACATATTCTTTACTTGGTGAAGCAGTTACTGCAATATTAAAGTTATAAAATTTTGCTGCTTGACCATAATAAATAAGATCTTTTGCTACATTTTTATATTGTTCTACATATTCTCCATCAATAATTTGATTAAGATATGATGAGACACTATAATTTGTAACTTTAATTTTATCATTTACTTTAATTGAAAAATTAGCGTCAATATATTGTGGAGTTACTTTTTCAAATATAAATTCCCATTTACCTTCAGATTTTTTACCTTCAACTTTAGCATTTAATACTTCGGTTGTACTTTCAAATGATGCAGTAGCATTTGTAACACTTTCATCAAGTGAAACATAATATTTGACAACAATACCATCAGTTAATGCAACTTGAAAATTACCTTCATTAGCATTTTTAATTTTTAAATTAACTTTAGGTAATAAAAGTTGAACATTATCTACATCAATATTTTTTTCTTGTACATGTAAATTTAATAAATTTGTTGAACTAAGTGCAATAGCAAAAGATGATACTAAAACAACCAACAATTTATTTTTTAAAGTTTTCATATATTTTTCTCCTTCATTTAATTTTGTTGATTACCATTAGTAACATCACCAAAAACATCAGTTTCACCTAAAAACGATCCACCTGGTTCTCCACTTGCCATTAGGACATCCTCTGTACGAACTGAAATAACTTTTATCTCACAACGAGTATAAACTTTCTTTTTCATTTTTTAATCCTCCTAAAAATGAATCAGGGTATTATAAGCCCTTACATTTATAAATTAACAAATGATTTTTTATTGTCAATGCTCTTGCCATAGACGGTATTTTCCACGTCGAAAATGGTATATTTAAATTATTTTATTTAAAGAAAACAATACTTAATTGAAAAATATTCTTATTTGTATCTACACGCATAATTCCATCATAACGAGAAACAATTTCACGTATACTTTTTAATCCGTATCCATGATAACCAATATCACCTTTAGTTGTGATAGGTAATCCATTTTCCATTTTTAATTCATTTCCTATAAAATAATTATCTTCTCTAATAATAATAGCGTTTTGACGTTCTTCAATAACAAAATCAATACATCTTTTTTGTTTATCTTTAATAATATCAACTGCTTCTACAGCATTATCTAAAATATTACCAAGTAATGCATATAAATCTCCATCATTTAAAAATTTAAGTATTTTTCCATCTACAATACAAGTAAAATCAATATTTTTTTCTTTACACAATAAATTTTTTTCAGTTAAAATAATATCTATTGTTTTATTACCAGTTGAGATTTCAGCATCATAAAAAGAAATAAGTTTTTGCATTTCATCAATTGTTTCTTTATCAACACCTCTACTATCACCTATATTACGAATTTTATGTTTCATATCATGACATTTAATATTTATTAAATCGATTGTTTCTTTACGAATTTTAAAATGTTTTTGTTGTTCATCATATAGTCTAGAAATAATTTCTATTTCCTGTTCAATATCTTTAGTTTTAATCATGCTCATTTGTAAACATAAAAGTGATACACATAGAAGAATACTTATTAAAATATAAATAATTTGAATAGAATTAGATACTTTTTTTTCATATCTAAAAATGTCTGAAATAATTATATCCGCGACAAGTGCAAATCCAATAAAGCAAATTATAACTGGGCTTTTAAAAGATAAATTACCATTTTTACTAATACGTGGTTTTAAAATAGTATTCATAATAACATAAACAACTACAAAATATACTGAAACATAAACTACAAAACTAAAAGCAATCATTCCACCAACATTATCAAAAGAAATATTAGTGTTTTCATAAGCTAAACTAATAAATGCTTGTGAATCAAACAATGTTACATTAATAAAAGAAAATATTAAATATGATATATGTTGAACAGTGTATGCTGCAATAGAACAAAATAAAACATTAATGAATTTAATACGATAACACATTATTAATCCACACATAGTTACAATAAAAAATAAAATAAACATAAGTGATGATGAAATCCAATTATTAACCAAATTTGATGGATACAAAATTGCACATGAATAACACAAAATAATTGCTAATGGCGCTAAATAAATTATTCCTCTTCTTCTTGGATAATGGAATGTTAATATTAATTCAGCAATTATGAGTTCAGTCATGAATATTATTTTATAAAGAGATAGCCAACTCATAATTTCCTCATTTTTTTAAAGTGCCAAAAGAAATATATTGAGCAACAGCTAATAAAAATTCACTTTTTTTTCTTCTTGAAATTTTTATAACATCGCCACCAACAATACAATCTTCTTTATTTATTTTATTAACATATTTTAAATTAACCAAATAACTTTGATCACACATAAAAAAGCCATAAGGTCCTAATTTTTCACAAACTGTTTTCATTGTTCCTTCACGTACTTCAAAACTGCCATCAATAGTATGATAAATAATTTGATGATTGTACACTTCGACATATTTAATATCTGCTACAGTGAAAATTTTTTCAGCATATCCATCACGTCTTTTATCACGAATTTTTATAATAATTTTTTGATCTGCATCACTTTTAATCATACTAATAGCACGTTCTACTTTTAAAACAAAATTATCATAATCTATAGGTTTAACCATAAAATTAAAAGCATGAACTTCATAACTTTCAAGAGCGTATTGAGAAAGATTTGTCACAAAAAATAAAAAAGTTTTATCATCTTTTTCACGAATTATTTTTGCTGCTTGCATTCCATTAGTGCCAGGCATTTCAATATCTAAAAAAATCATTTGGTAATAACCAGGTTTGAATTCTTTTAAAAAATCATCAGCTGTTTTAAAACTATGAGTTTCTATTGATAATCCCTTATCAATTTTGTAACGATTAATAAAAGATTGTATTTCTTGAGCATACTTAGAATCATCTTCAACAATAGCTATTTGAATCATGTTACTTCCTCCTAGTTATTACTTATTTTTATATTTTATCATAATATTTATTTTTTGTTAACATTAATTATTATCACATATTTAACCAAATGAGTAACTTTTATAATATTTTTTCTCTTTTTTAAATATTTAAAAGAGTTTTATTTTAGATAAATAAAAATAATTAATATTTTTTTCATCATGTTATATAATGATAATATGAAAATTGTTAATTTAAGCGATACACATGGAGATATTAAGCAAAAACAAGTAGGGTTTTCTTTTTGGTTTTGTTTTTTTGGTCCACTTTATTTAATGGTTAAATTAAGATTTATTTCTTGTTTATTTCTTTTAATTATTTATTATTATTTATTACCAATACCAGGTATGGAAATAATTAAAAATTTTATTTTGCAATTCACTCCTAATTCTTATCAAGAAATTATAACTAGATTTTTAATGTTTTTTAGAAATGATTATGCTAGATATGTAGGTATAATTATAGTGGTATTTTTTCAAATATTTGCTTCATTTTTTATGGAAGGATTATTATTAAGAAAAAGTATCAAAAAAAGAAAATATCTTCCAGTTAATGAAGATGATGCTAGATTATTAATTTCTATTCATGCATGTTCTAGAAAAGTTCCACTTGCATCTTCAAGAATAAAAGATAACACAAATAATATTAATTATATAAAAAAAGAGATTGATATCCCTTATATAATAAATGATTTTGATAATTCAAAATTAGCTTCTTTTAGAAAATCTTCTATGAAGAAAAAAATAGAAGACTTAAACGAATTATATCGTTTAGAACAAATGACAAAAGAAGAATATGAAATAAGAAGAAGCCAAATAATTAATGAATATAAGCAAAAACAAGATTAATTTATTTACCAAAATAAATTTTCATTCCATTAACAACACTGGCAACTGGATCTGGCGCTAATCTAACAGGGATATTAATATGTTTTTCAATATATTCTCTCATTCCAGCAAGTAAACTTGTTCCACCAGAAATAACAACACCATTTTCATTAATATCACTAGCTAGTTCAGGTGGAGTAAGAGTTAAAGCATCATTAATAGAATCAATTAACAATTCGCCTAATGGTAATAAAATGTTTCGTACTTCATTTGTTGAAATATTAACATTATGTGGTAAAGAAGTTAAAATATCTCTTCCTGAAACTTCTAATAATCTATTTTCAGGAGTAGATTCTAAAGAACCAATTTTCATTTTAATAAATTCAGCAGTTTTACTACCAACTATTAAATGTCTTTGTTTTCTTAAGTAACGTAAAATTGCTTCATCAAGTAAATTACCAGAGAAAATAGAAGATTTACTTATTAATATTTTTTCTCCAGAAGTAACAATAATATTAGTAGTACCCGCTCCTAAATTAATATGCATATTACCTCTATTTTCTTTTATTTGTAAACCTGCTCCTAAAGCTGCTAATTTAGCTTGATTTTCAAAAATAACATCACTTGCTCCTAAATTATAAGCAATATCAGTTAAAGCTTTTTTTTCAATAGGAGTAATATCACATGGAGTTGAAAATAAAACAGTATAATTATTTAATGATTTAACATCACCTTTTCTTAAAGCAATTTTAAGTAAATTAATATTAGGATTCATTCTTGAAGGAACACCTCTAATTACAGGTTTAATAACATCAATTGATTCAGGAACTCTACCAATCATTTTAGCCGCTAAATAGCCTATATCTAATACTTCTGTACTTTTTACATCATAAGCAATAACTGTAGGCTCAGAAAAAATAATTCCTTTACCAGAAACATAAATAAATGTATTGCTTGTGCCTAAATCTATTCCAACAAATTTTTTCATAAATTACCTTTTTCTTTAATTATTTTAGCAAATTTAAAAATTAAATACTATATTAAGACAAAATAAAAAGTGAACTTTTAATAATTCACTTTCTATTAATACCTTATTTTTCTAATAATTTATAATTATCTAATGATGGTATTTCAATTTTTACATCTTTTCCATATAAGAAATTAAAACTAAATTTTTCTTTAAGATATATGTTAGTAGTAGCTTTATCTCCACCATTAATTTCAAGGCCGAAATCAACATCAGTAAAAATTGTTTTAACATATTTTTGATTATAAATTAAACCACCTTTAATATAATTAAAACCACTTTTTTCTAAAGATTTTTTCATTTCTTCAGTAGCTTGATCAACTAAAGTACCTTGAACACCTTCATTTGAAGATGTAATTATATAACGATAAAATTCAATTAAATTATCTTTATTTATTTCTAAAGCAATACCCCATTCATTATTATAAGATTTACAAGTAACAAATAATTCAGTAAATTTATCAATATATTTTTTATCAAATTTAATTAAATCATTTTCACCTTGTCCAATAGAAGAAATTGAATCTAACATTCCTTCTAATGTTCCTTCTTGAAGAAGAGGAAATTTCATATCTAATCCATCTAATGGAACATAAAATTGATTTTGTTTTAATTCAGTATTTGTTACTTTTTTAGCAAAATCAAACGCATCTTTAGAAGATAAATCAACATACATTTTACCATCTTTTAAATAGCTACCAATTTTTGCATCAACTGAAGCACTTCTATTTTCATCTTTATGTTCTTCACTTTCATAAGAAAATGATCCTTTAACATTTGCTTCAACTTGACCTAATAAGCCATTAATATCTTTAGCAGTTGTAAGTCAACTAAATAAAGCTTTAAACCCATATTTTTCAATATTAATTTTAGCGTTTTGTACAACTTTATCGCCATTAGTTTCTTTCAATGTGAATAGAAAATCTGCATCTTTAAGTTCTACACCATACGCATCAATTTTATCCATATTTCCAAAAGTTGAACTTAATTGATCTTTAGCTTCCTTCGTGGTAATAACTTTTCCACCTTCAGGAATTGAGTAAGTTTGTCCACACCCACATAACATGAGCATTGGAATTAAAATTAATAATTTCTTTTTCATTTTAACCCTCCATCTTTCTTTTATCATTTATACTTAAAAAAATCAAATTTAGACCAAAATTTCTTTAATTATTATACAAATATTCAATTTTTGTTACCAAATTATATATTAATAATATATATTTTTTCATTTTAATGATTATCTCAAACATACATTTTTTAAATAATTAAAATAATTAATAGAAAAAATAATTCTAAGTGCTAAAATATTTATTGTATAAGGAGAAAAAAGAATGTCAAAAAAAGTATTTTCGTTAGACTTCGAAGGTAAAAAATTGATCGTTGAAACAGGCGAAATTGCTAAACAAGCAGATGGTGCATGTTTAATTCGTTTGAATGATACCGTAATTTTGTCTACCGCATGTTGTGCAGATGAACCAAAAGATGGTGATTTCTTTCCATTAACAGTTGGTTATGAAGAAAAACAATATGCTGTTGGTAAGATACCTGGAAGTTTCTTAAGAAGAGAAGGTCGCCCTGGAGAACATGCGACTCTAACAGCAAGGTTAATAGATAGACCTATTAGACCTATGTTCTCAGATGGCTTTAGAAATGAAGTCCAAATTGTTAACACAGTTATGTCTGTTGACCCAGATGCTACCCCAGAAATGGCTGCAATGTTTGGTTCATCACTCGCTCTTGGAATTTCTGATATTCCATTTGATGGTCCAATCGCAGGAGTATATGTTGGTAGAGTTGATGGTCAATATGTAATAAATCCAACAACCGAACAAAAAGAAAAATCAGATTTAAATTTAGCAGTTGCAGGTACTAAAAAAGCAATTAACATGGTTGAAGCTGGTGCAAATGAATTATCTGAAGAAGAAATGCTCGGAGCAATTATGTTTGGTCATGAAGCAATCAAAAAATTATGTGCTTTCCAAGAACAAATTATTGCAGAAATTGGTAAACCAAAAAGAGTTGTTGAATTATATACAATTCCTCAAGAATTAATAGATGCAGTTACTTCTTTATGTAAAGAAAGAATTGTTAAATCAGTTTCAATAGTTGATAAACTTGAACGTCAAGATGCTATTGATGCAATTGAAAAAGAAGTAGCAGAATTATATGAAAGCAAAGAATATCCTGATGAAAAAACTAAAAACTTTACAGTTAAACAAGTTAAAGAAGTCATGGAAGGATTTGTAAGAGATGAAGTTAGAAGACTTATCACATATGATAAAGTTAGACCAGATGGTAGACAACTTGATGAAATAAGACCACTTGATGCTCAAGTAGATTTATTACCAAGAACTCATGGTTCTGCAATGTTTACTAGAGGTCAAACACAAGTTATTTCTGTTTGTACTTTAGGCGCTCAAAATGATGAACAAATTATTGATAATTTAACAGATGAAGATACAAAACGTTTCATGCATCATTATAATTTCCCACCATTCTCTGTTGGTGAAATTGGTAGAATGGGTACTCCAGGAAGAAGAGAAATTGGACATGGTGCTTTAGGTGAAAGAGCATTATCTTATGTCATTCCTTCTTATGAAGAATTCCCATATACAATTAGAGTTGTCGCAGAAGTATGTGAATCAAACGGATCTTCTTCACAAGCTTCTATTTGTGCTTCATGTATGGCATTAATGGCAGCAGGTGTTCCAATTAGAAAACCAGTTGTAGGTATTGCAATGGGATTAATTACTTCAGGTCCAGTTGAAGAAGGTTATCCATATACTATTTTAACAGATATTCAAGGCTTAGAAGATCATTTAGGTGATATGGACTTTAAAGTAGCAGGTACTAAAGATGGTATTACTGCTTTACAAATGGATATTAAAATTAAAGGAATTACAGAAGAAATTTTACGTAAAGCTTTAGTTCAAGCTCATTCAGCAAGAGAAAAAATTATGAAAGTTGTTACTGATTGTATTCCTGAACCAAGAAAAGAAGTTTCTAAATGGGCTCCAAAAATGGCAACATTTAATATTGATCCAGACAAAATTAGAGATATTATTGGTCCACAAGGTAAAGTAATTAACGATATTATTGCAAAATGTAATGATGTTAAAATCGATATCAATGATGATGGTAAAGTAGTAATTTATCATACTGATAGAGAATCAATTAATAAAGCTAAAGAAATGATTGAAAATATCGTTAGAGTTGCTAAAGTTGGTGAAATATTTGAAGGAACAGTTGTAAGAATCGAATCATTTGGATGTTTCGTTAACTTATTTGGTAATGTTGATGGTTTATGCCATGTTTCAAAACTTTTACACACAAGAGTTAACCATCCAAAAGATGTTGTTAAAATTGGTCAAAAATTAAAAGTTATTGTTACTGATATTGATGAAAAAGGTAGAATTAATCTTTCACATAAAGAATTCGAACCAAAACCAGCTAAAATAGAAAAAGTTGAAATAAAGATTGAAACTCCAGAAGAGAATCATGATTAATTAGTGAGCTTCGGCTCACTTTTTATTTGTGCATATTTCTTATTCTTGCATACATTAATATGTGATGATAATGAAAATAATAACTGAACTAATAACTCCATTTAATAAAAATGAAATTGATTTTGTTTCCTTTAACAAATTTATTGAAGCAAACAATAATGATTATATTCTTATTTTTTCTAATTATGGTGAAGGTGATTCTTTATCAATAGAAGAAAAAAAATCATTAATTAACTCAATTAATAATTCATATATGAATAAAATAATTTATTATTTACAATTAAATAATTATTCTTTAGATAATCAAGAAATAAATTTAATTAATAATTCTAATATTAATTATGTAATGATAAGTCCAATAAATAATTATAACTATACTCAAGATGGTTTATATTTATATATTAAAAACATCATAAAGAAATTAAAAAATAAGTTTATTATCTTACATAATTTAAATCTTAATAATAATATTAATTTTCATTTCTCTACTATATCTAAATTAATAAAGAATAATAAAAATATTATTGCTTTATATGAAGAAGGTGTTGATTATTCATTAATTAATTTAATAAAAAATAAATATAAAGACTTTAAAATATTTGTTAATGAAAATCTTATTGAATATTGTTTAGATCATTCTTTAAATGGAATTGTTTCATTAACTAGTTTAGTTTTAAATGATGATTTAATAACTATTATTGATGATTATAACCATCATTTTAAGAATAATTTATTACTTAATTATTTTCTTTTTGTTCACGAAATATTATCTTTTTCAAATAATTCTACCTTAATTAAAGCTTATTTAAAAAAATTAGGATACCATTCAATGGATGTCCGTTTACCTTTATTAATTGAAAAATCAGATATTGAAAATTTAGATTTTTTACTTTCTTAAAATAATATTTGATTAATTTCATTCATTTTTTTATAATAAAAGTATCTATGATAAAGCAAACAAAGAATCTTCTTTTATAGAGAGAGCTTATTGGTGTAAAAGCTTAAAGAAATCTTTGGGGCCACTTTTGAGATTCTGGGTAATTCCAGCGGTAAAACCGTTATCTTTATTAATTGAGAGCATCTATATGATGAATCAGGATGGTACCGCGATTATTCGTTCCTGAAGGTACTTTTTTTATGCTTTAAAAAGGAGAATTTATGAAAAAATTAAAAAGTTATGAAATAAGATCAATGTGGTTAAATTTCTTTAAAGAAAGAGGTCATTTTATTGAACCAAGTGCTTCTTTAATCCCACATAATGATCCAACCTTATTATGGATTAATTCAGGTGTTGCTGCATTAAAAAAATATTTTGATGGAACTGAAAATCCTCCATATAAAAGAATTACTAACGCTCAAAAATCAATTAGAACAAACGATATAGAAAATGTTGGTCATACTGCTAGACACCATACATTTTTTGAAATGTTAGGTAATTTCTCTATTGGTGATTATTTTCGTCCTGAAGTATTACCTTGGGCTTATGAATTATTAACAAGTGAAAAATATTTTGGTATTCCAGTAGAAAAATTATATATTACATATCACCCTACCGATAAAGCTACATATGATTTATGGGTTAAACTTGGTATTCCTAGTTCTCATATGGTTCCTTGTGAACATAATTTCTGGGAAATTGGTGAAGGACCATGTGGACCAAATACAGAAATGTTTTTTGATCGTGGCGAAAAATATGATCCTGAACATTTAGGTGAAAAACTCATTTTTGAAGATTTAGAAAATGATAGATATGTTGAAATTTGGAATATAGTTTTCTCTCAATACAATGCTGAAATAGGTAAAGATCGTTCTGAATATAAAGAATTACCTCATAAAAATATTGATACAGGTGCAGGTTTAGAAAGACTTGCATGTATTTTTCAAGAAACAGAAACAAATTTTGAAACAGACTTATTTATGCCTTATATAGAAGAAATTAGTAAAGTTGCTAAATATCCTTATGAAGGTGAATATAAAATTGCTTATAGAGTTATCGCTGATCATATAAGAGCATGTACATTTGCTTTAAGCGATGGTGCTACTTTCTCTAATGAAGGAAGAGGATATGTTTTAAGAAGATTAGTTAGAAGAGCAGTAAGATATCTTAGAAAATTAGGAATAGAAAAACCTTTCTTATATACTTTAGTTAGCAAAGTTGCTGATAATATGAATTCTTATTATCCATATTTAAAAGATAATGAAGAAAAAGTAAGCAAAATGATAAAAAATGAAGAAGAAAAATTTGCTAAAACATTATCTATTGGTGAAAACATGTTAAGAGATATTATTAGTCAAACTAAAGAAGATAAAATTTCTGGTTTAGTCGCATTTAAAATGTATGATACTTATGGTTTCCCTGTTGAATTAACTGAAGAAATTGCTCATGAAGCTAACAAAAATATTGATTTAGATGAATTCAATCAAGAAATGCAAAAACAAAAAGAAAGAGCTAAAGCATCTAGAGGCGAACTTCAATCAATGTCTACTCAATTAATTGATTTAATGAACTTTACAAGTGAATCAAAATTTACTTATGAAATTGAAGATATCAAAGGAAAAGTTATTGGATTATTTAAAGATGGTAAAAAAGTTGATTATTTAGATGAAGAAGGTGAAATCATTCTTGATAATACAAATTTTTACGCTACAAGTGGTGGTCAAATTCATGATACAGGTACATTAGAAAATACAGATACTTTATTAGATGTTTATGATGTAATTAAAGCACCTAATAAACAACATTTACATTTTGTTAAAGTTAAATATGGTGTTGTTCATGTTGGTGATGAATTAATATGTAAATTAGATAAAAAAAGAAGAAATAATATTTCTCGTAATCATTCTTGTACACATTTACTTCAAAAAGCATTACAAGTAGTTTTAGGAAATGATGTTCATCAAGAAGGATCAAGTAATAATGAAGATTATTTAAGATTTGATTTTAATTATGATCAAAAAATATCTTATGAACAATTAAAAGAAATTGAAAATTTAGTAAATGAATATATTGCTCAAGATTTACCATGTGAAATTCAATATTTATCAAAAGAAGAAGCCATGAAATTAGATGCAATGCATTTATTTAACGAAAAATATGGTGATGTCGTTAGAGTTGTTAAATTTGGTGATGTATCTCAAGAATTCTGTGCAGGAGCACATGTTAAATCAACTGCTAAAATTGGTGTATTCTCTATTTCATATGAAGAATCTATTGCTTCTGGCATTAGAAGAATTGAAGGTAAAACTTCTTTAAAAGCATATCAACAATTAAAATCTAAAGATGATATTTTAAATGACTTAGATATATTATTAAAATGTGGTAATCCAAATGAATTAAATAACAAAATTACTGCTTTAAATAATGAAATGTCTTTATTAAAGAAACAAATTACAACATTACAAGATAAATTATCTTCTTATCAAGGAAAAGAATTAGCAGAATCATTTATTAACATCAATGATAAATATATTTTAATTACTAGATTAGATAATTTTGATAAAAAGAGTTTAACATCAACTTTTGATTATTTAAAAACTTTACATGAAAATTATATTATTCTTTTAGCAGATGTTTTTGAAAATAAAATTTCTTATATTGCAGGAGTATCTTCTTCTTTAAATAAAGAAATACCAGCTGGACAATTAATAAAGAAAATTGCTTCATTAACTAATGGTTCTGGAGGAGGAAGAAATGATGTTGCTCAAGGTGGAGGCAAAGATATTTCTTCATTAAATAATGCTTTAGAATTAATTAAAGGAGAATTAATTAAATGATAGGTAAAGTATTAGGTCTAGATTTAGGTGAAAAAACTTTAGGCATTGCTGAATCTGATTTAATGGGTATTATTGCTCAAGGAATTGAAAATTTCCGTTTTGAAGATAATAATTATGATAGAGCTTTAGATAGAGTCATTTATTATGTAAAAAAAGATGACATTAAAGAAATCGCTCTTGGCTTACCTTTACATATGTCAGGAGATGAATCTGAACATTCAAAATTAGCTAGACATTTTAAAACAATGATTGAAGAAAAGTTACCTAATATCAAAGTTGTTTTAATAGATGAAAGATGGACAACTAAACAAGCAAATAGACGTTTACTTGAAGCTGATTTATCAAGAAAGAAAAGAAAAAATGTTATTGATAAAATGTCTGCAGTAGTTATATTAGAGACTTATTTACAAATGAGAGGTTAAAATGAAAAAAGAAGATAATAAAATAATATTTGTTGATGATAAAGGACAAAAAACTACTTTAAACATCTTATTTACTTATAAAAATAAAGAAAGAAATCGTGAATATGTCTTATTTTATGATGAGATGAATCCAGATGACATTATTGCAGGTTATTTATCAGATGATAATGAAATTCTTGATATAGAAGATGATGATGAATATGATGAATTAGAAGAAGTCTTAAAATCATTTCAAGAAGAACAAGAAAATTAATTTTCGCTATTATTTTTATAAATTTGTGTTATAATATCAAAGACTAGACAAGGAGAACAAAAAATGGCAAATATTGAAAAACAAATGCTTACTGAAGAAGGTAAGAAAAAATACGAAGAAGAATTAGCATATTTAATCGATGTTGTTCGTCCACAAGTTACTCAAGAAATTAAAGAAGCAAAAGAACAAGGGGACCTTTCAGAAAATGCTGATTATGACGCTGCAAGAAATAAACAAGCAGAAGTTGAAGGTAGAATTACTTATTTAAATAATTTATTAACTCATGCAGAAATTATATCTACAGACAAATCATCAAATGTTGTAACTCTCGGTTGTACAGTAAAAATAAATATTCTTGATGAAGATGTAGAAGAAGAATATTTAATTGTAGGTCCTGCAGAAGCTGATCCTGAATCAGGAAAAATATCTAATGCTTGTAAATTAGCTTTAGCAATATTAAATCATAAAGCAGGCGAAACTGTAACAGTTAAAGTTGATAATCCATATCAAGTAAAAATTATCGCTATTACTAAATAAGCCAAAGAATAATTCTTTGGTTTTTTAAACTACGAAATATGAAATATGTAAGTTATAAAATTGATTTAGAAACAAAACAAAAAATAGAAAATTTTTATGAAGATTACAAAGTACCAAACGATGGTGATTATATTTGCTTTTTTGCTAAAGTTGATAATTTAGCAATTACTATTTATGAATCAAAAAAAGGTTATAAAGTTGTATTTACTGGAAAAAATGCTTTATATGAAGCTAAAATTTTTAATCCAGATGCCGAAATTAGTGAATCTAAATCAGAACGTAAAATAGATTTTATTGATTTAAATAATCAATGTGGTTCTGATGAAGTTGGTTTTGGTGATTTTTTTGGTCCACTAGTGGTAGTAGGTGTTTATTTTGATTCATCATTAACAAAAAAATTAGATTCAATTAAAGATTCAAAAAAATTAACTGATGAATTTATTTTATCTTTTGTTCCTACAATTATTAAAAATGTTACTTTTTCTAAATTAACAGTTCATAATGAAAAATATAATTCTTTAATAAAAAAAGGTTATAATATGAACCAAATAAAAGCTATGTTACATAATAGAGTTTTATTAAATTTACAAAAAAGAAAACCAGACTGTAAAACATTCTATATTGACCAATTTTGTGATGAAAAATTATATTATAAATATTTAAAAAATGAAAAAGAAATTGTTAGAAATATTACATTTAAAACTAAAGGTGAATCTTACTATCCAAGCGTTGCTTTAGCTAGTATGATTGCTAGATATTGTTTCTTACAAGAAATGGATGTTTTATCAAAAAAATATAATATGAATTTCCCTAAAGGGGCTAGCAAAACAGTTGATGAATTTGCAACTATCTTTATTCAAAAATATTCATTAGAAGAATTAAAAAAAGTTTGTAAAACAAACTTCACAAACTTTTCTAAATTAGATATGCATTAAGCATATCTTTTTTTATAAATTTTTTATTATTTCTAATACTCTTTTAAATTCATCATCAATATCACAACTAAAAGTCATTCTTTCTTTTGTAGATGGATGAATAAAAGATAATTTAACTGCACTTAACATTTGCCCAAGTTGAGTAAATTCTTGTTTTCTTTTACCATACACTTTATCACCAACACATGGATGGCCAATATATTGAAGATGAACTCTTATTTGATGAGTTCTACCTGTTTCAAGTTTACAATAAACTAAAGTATGATTTTTATATCTTTCTACTACATGAACATGAGTAGTTGCATCTTTACCATGATAAACATCAACTGCTTGTTTTAAACGATCATTTTTATCTTTTCCAATAGGTGCAATAATATCAATATCAGTATGAGGAATAATTCCTTCAACTAAAGCATAATATTCTCTATACATCGTTTTATCTTTTAATTGATTTTGTAAAAATATATGAGAAACATCATTTTTAGCTACTACTAATAATCCAGATGTATCTTTATCAATACGATGGACTATACCAGGCCTAATAACGCCATTTATAGATGATAAATCTTTACAATGATATAATAAAGCATTAACTAAAGTTCCTCCATCATAATGGCCATTTGAAGGATGTACAACCATACCACGAGGCTTATTAACCACTAATAAATCTTTATCTTCATAAAGAATATTTAATTCAATATTTTCTGGTACGACATTTAATTCTTTTTCTTCTAAATCTTCGAAAATTATTTCATCATTTAAATTAACTTTATAAGAACATTTTTCTATTTTTGAATTAACTTTTACTTTACCTTCATCAATAGTATTTTGATAATATACTCTTGATTTATCTTGATCATCATTCTTTTTTAAAAAAGCATCTAATCTTAAACCAACATTATCTTCATTTACTAGAAACTTCTTCATTTGACTTATTTTCTTTCTTTTTATCATTATCTGTAACAATAAAAGCAATAATAAAAACAATAATTGAAATAGTTAAACATGAATCTGCTACATTAAAAACAGGAAAATCATAACTATTAAATAATCTAAATTTTAAAAAATCAATAACACCAGGAGTTTGATAAATACCTACTCTATCAATTAAATTACCAGTACAGCCTGGAATAAATAAATACAAAGCAATACGATAATAAATATTTAATGTTTTAAAATTCTTTACTAAATAATATATTGAAATTCCACTTCCAAGGATTGATAAAATACTTAAAATAATTCTTCCAGCAGCAGCATTAGCTAAAAATGAAAAAGCTGCTCCTTTATTAAAAGTTAAATAAATCCAAAAGAAATTAGGTATAACTTCAATATTTGCTCCATCAACTCCACCTAAAGCAAAATAAACACCAAGTTTAGTGCCAATATCAAGGGCTAATAATAAGCCCATGACACAACACGCAATAATAATTTGTTTAGTTAATTTAGAAGAATTTTCCATTTTCTAAAACCTTTTTACAACGTGGACATACTTTTGAACCATTTACTTCTAGTAAAGTATGATGATAAGACCAACATCTTTCACATTTTTCTCCAGTATGGCGTTTAACTTCAACACTAAATTCATTTCCTTTAGTAAGATTTACTTCTGAAACAATGAAAATATCTTTTAATTCTTCACAATTAAATTTAGCTAATAATTTTTCTTTTTCTTCATCAAGAACTAAATTAACACTTGCTTCTAATCCAGAACCAATAACTTGATTTGTTCTTGCTTCTTCAAGTTTTCTCATAACTTCATCACGTAAAATCATGAATTGATGATATTCTTCAAGAACTTTTACATCATATTGATGAGATTCTTTAACCATATCTTCAAGAGCAACATGTGAACATTTATGACCAGGAATATTTTGATATACTTCATCCATTGTAAATGCAAGAACTGGAGCAAGTAAAATATTTAAAGTAGTCACAACTTGATAAAAAACAGATTGATATTCTTTTCTTCTTTGACTATTTGCTTCATCACAATATAAAGAATCTTTACTAATTGAAGCATAGAAAGCAGAAACATCTTGAACTAAGAAATTAAGAATTTCTTGTAAACTAGAAGCAAAATCATAATTATTATAATCTTCTAAAGCATGATTTTTAACTTGTTCAAGTTCAGCAAGAATATAATTTGAAAGTTGTGAATAAGATTTAACCATATCTACATTTGGATCAAATTCTTTATCCCCATCAGATAAATTAGCTAATAAGAATTTAAATGTATTTCTTATTTTTCTATAAGTATCAGCAATTTGTTTAATAATATTATCAGAAATTCTAACATCAGCTTGATAATCAATAGAAGCAACCCATAATCTTAAAATTTCTGCTCCATATACTGAAACAATCTTATTTGGATCAACACCATTGCCTAAAGATTTAGACATTTTATTACCATTACCATCTAAAACAAAGCCATGGCTAAGAACACTCTTATAAGGGGCTACACCAGTAACAGCAGTAGAAATAATTAAAGAAGAATTAAACCATCCTCTATATTGATCACAACCTTCTAAATATAAATCAGCAGGGAATTTTAATCCTCTAGTTCTTAAAACACCATTAAATGAAGATCCTGAATCAAACCAAACATCCATGATATCTTTTTCTTTTCTAAAAGGCGCTAAATCTTTATGAGCTTCTGCATATCCATCAGGTAATAATTCTTCACAAGATTTTTTAACCCAAATAGAAGAACCATATTCACCAACTAAATCAGCAATATGATCAAAAATTTCTTTTTCCATTAAAGCATTACCATCTTTATCATAAATAATTGGTAATGGTACTCCCCATGCTCTTTGACGAGAAATACACCAATCTCCACGATCTTTAATCATATTATGCATTCTAATTCTTCCCCAAGAAGGAATCCAATTAACTTTTTCAATTTGATCTAATAATTGATCTCTTATTTTATCAATAGAACAGAACCATTGAGGAGTTGCTCTAAAAATAACTGGTTTCTTAGTTCTCCAATCATGTGGATATGAGTGAGTAATTTCAGTCACATTCATTAAAACATGAGCTTCATCAAGCATCTTTAAGACTTCTTCATTAGCGTCTTCATAAAATAAACCTGCAAGTCTAGGACCAGTTGAACTATCCATCTTACCATGTTCATCAACAGGACAATATGGAGGCAATTTATATTTTTTACAAACATTAAAGTCATCTTCACCATGACCTGGAGCAATATGAACACAGCCAGATCCAGCATCACTAGTAACATAAGCACCTTGAATAACTAATGTTTCACGATCATAAAGAGGGTGTTTAGTAGTAATATATTCAGTTTCTCTACCTTTAAATGTTTTAATTAATTCACATTCAGTTAAATGTAAAGTTTCTTTCATTTTTTCTTCTAATTCTACTAAGAAAACAAGATTTCCTTCATTTGTTTTAAATAAACCATATTCCATATCAGGATTTAAAGCAATTGCTAAATTAGCAGGAATTGTCCAAGGTGTAGTAGTCCAAATAACAAAATAATCACCTTTAGAAAGTAAGCCTTTTCCATCAATAACTGGGAACTTAACAAAAATAGTTTTTGCTTTAACATCATAATATTCAATTTCAGCTTCTGCTAAAGCAGATTCAGAAGATGGAGACCAATAAACTGGTTTTAAACCTTTAAAAATTAAACCATCTTCAGCCATTTTAGCAAAAACTTGAATTTGTGATTTTTCAAATTCTTTATCTAATGTAACATATCTATGTTCAAAATCAGCTAAAATACCAAGTCTTTTTACTTGATCTCTTTGACGAGCAACTTGTGATTTAGCAAATTCTTCACATTTAGCTAAAAATTCATCAGGTGGAGTAGTTTTTCTATTAACACCTTTTTTAGTAACTGCATTTTCAATTGGTAAACCATGAGTATCCCAACCAGGATAAAAAGGTGCATAATATCCATCCATTGATTTAAAACGAATAATTATATCTTTTAATAAACGATTTAAAACATGTCCACAATGCATATCTCCATTAGCGTATGGAGGCCCATCATGTAACATAAAGCATGGACTCTTTTCATTCTTTTTTAAAATTTGATGATACAAATCATCTTTTTCCCATTCAGATAACATTTTTGGTTCTTTTTGAGCAAGATTACCTCTCATCTCAAAGTTGGTTTTACCCATTAATAAAGTTTTATTGACTTCCATTTTTCCTCCTAAAAATAAAAAAACGCCCTTAATCTAAGGACGCAATAAACGTGGTACCACCTTAGTTCCTATATCTAGGCACTCAAGAGTTAATAACGCTAACAACACGGATAAATTTACTAAATTTCAAAATATCAGCTCCAAAGTGATCCGTTTCTAATAAAATATATCATTTTCCACCAACCAATGATTCTCTATAATATTCTTCATAGGCGTCTATCTTTTTCATAGCCTTTAATTTATTATGACTAAAAACAAACAAATTAACAACATTTATAAATAAAATTAAGCAAAATTTGTTAATTAAATAATTAAATATTTCCAAATAGCTTCCTCTTCATAATCTTTTCTTACTTCAAAAGTCTGTTCTTCACATGGCTCAATTGTCTCAACTGATTTCAATGTACACCAATCATCATTAAATAAATATTTTAAATCTATTTTGTATTTTCCTTTATTTAAATTATATTTATCATCATAAGAAAAGGCTAAGTCCTTATTTGAGATAATTCCTTCTTCTTCTATGCAAAATTTAAAATGAATGGAATTTTCTTTTATATATGAATTTTCATTATATTTATCATACGTTTCAAAAAACTCTGGTGTAAATAAAAAGTTATATTTTTCACTACCTATTGTTTGTATTTCATTAGTTCGCTCATCTTTAATTAGAATAAATATTTCATTTCCTATTCCATAATATTCATATGTTACGTAAAGAGAATTAGAATCACTAGCATTTAGATCATATCTTTTTTGAGTACCAACTATTTTTTTTAATTCTAATTTATTAGATGTACTACTCTTATCAACTAAAACTTTAATATTATAAACAAATTTATTAACAATATTATATTTATTGTTATCTTTATCTTTATAAACAGAGCTAGTAATCTCTTCACAATTATATTCATACCATCCCGGTTTAAGAAATGTTTCATTATCACTTATATTACTTATAAATGCATTTACTTCTTCAGTTGCTTTTTTACCTTCAAAAAACATTGGATCATTGCAACTTGTTAATAATAACAATGGAATTATTAATAATTTTTTTTCATTATTTTTCGCCTCTTTCTATGGATTTTTATTTGGTGTAGGAACAATTGTTCCACATTTAGAGAAGTTATAACAAAAATGATTAGTTAAACTAGATACGATTATACTTGAAACTATTGCCATAAACATCTCCTTTAAATTGGTTTAATAATACCAAGTATAAAATCTTATGTCAATTTATTATTATTAATTTTTTTTAATTCTAATTAATTATTTTATAATTTTATTATCTTTTTAGATCCATCTTCATTATATTTTTTATTTATTAAATGATAAATTAAATATATAGCAGGCATACCTAAATTTGTTTCTAAACAAGAATTAATTATTAAAGTTTGTAAACTATTTTCATTTAATGGTCTTATTCCATTTATTAATAAACTAAATTCCCATGAGAATTGAACACTGATGCCAATTAAACATAAATACAAAATATTAACAATTTCTTTTCCACTAATTAATGTATAAATAATTAAAATTAAATAACTTATTACTAAAATAATACCCATAATTCCATGATAACTAGTTGTAGTTCTAAAAGTTGTAATATTATTTTCTCCACCCATAGAAGCAATACTAGGGCAAATTAACCACCACATTATAATTAAAAATAACCAATATTTTGCTAATTTATCTTTAGATATTAACACCCAGATAAAAATAAAATTTGTAATACCATAACTCATTGACATCCAAAATAAAACTAAGAAAGTATTTAATGCATCTTGTTGTATTCCATTAATAAAAACAATACGAGAATGAGATAATAAATAAAAGCCACCAAAATCAACAAGTGTATATAAAATCCCACCAAATAAAGCAAATAAGACAGTTAAATTTCTTTTTTTATAAATAAGTAAGCCTAATAAAATTATAATAAATAATGTATCTAAAATCATATATAACAAATTATAATTTCTAGTTGGAGTTACTTGCATTATTAAATCATTTCAATTTCAACATTATCATCAAAAACATTTGAATCAGTATTAGTTAATTTATTAAGAATTACTTTCTTTATTTTATTATTTTTAAATGCTTCATTATAAATATATTTAATAGATGAAGGTAAATTAATTTCTTTTAAATTATTATGATAAAATGATCTAAATGAAATATGTTCTAAAGATGAATTATCTTCAAAAACTAAATTATCTAAATTACATTCATAAAAAGCATTAGATCCTATTTCTTTAACTTCTTTATTAATATTTATTGAATTAATATTAGTTTTATAAAAAGCACTTGGACCAATATATTCTACATTATTTAAACTGACATCCACTAAAGAAGAACAATTCTTAAATAAAGCATAAGGTAATTCTTTACTATATAAATTAACTTTATTTAATGAAGAACAATTTTCAAAAGCATTTTTACCAAATGAAGTTATATTTTTTAAATCAATTTCTTTTAAATTTTTACAATCTTTAAAAGCATAAGAATCAATATTAACAATATTATTAGATAGATTAACTTTATTTAATAAAGGACATCTTTCAAAGCTTGATCCAGATATAGAAACTAAATCTCCTAATAAAGAAATTTCTTTTAAATATTTATTATTAAAAAAAGCATCTATTCCTACACTAGTTAGATTATTAAAAGATAATTTTTCTAAATGTGTATTTTCAAATGTTCCTTTTAATATTTGTTTTACATTATCTAAACCAGTAACACTTTTTAAAGATGTACAAGTTGAAAAAAGATGATCTGCTAATATTTCAACATTACCACCTAAATCAATTTCTTCTAATGATGAATTTTTAAAAGCATCATAACCAATATTTTTCATTGTTGAAGGTAAACTAACTTTTTTAATATTTTTATTATCTTTAAAACATTCTACACTGATAGAATCAACAACATATTCTTCATTATTATAATTAACACTACTTGGAATAATAATATTGTTAAAATAATTGCCTTTAACAACTGTCGCGGTTTTTTTATCAATATTAAAACTATATTTAATAATAGAAGAATTATTATTACTGCAACTAATTAATAACAATGGAAAAATTAAAAATATTTTTTTCATAATATTACCTATATTCATTCATTAATATTCCACCTGCTACACCGACATTTAATGAATCAATATTATCCATATTTATTTTAACAATATAATCAGAAATTAACAAGTTTTCTTCTTTGACCCCTTGTCCTTCATTACCAAGAACTAAAACAAATTTATTTTTAAAATGATATTCTTTATAATCTATCGCATTCTTTAAGCTAGTAGAAACAATTTCATAACCTTTTTCTTTTAAAGATATTAAATCAATATCATTATAAATAGGTAAACTAAATATAGCTCCTTTAGTAGAAGAAATAACTTTATCATTATAAATAGAAGCTGTATCTTTACTTAAAATAACTCCAGAATAAGAAAACGCTAAAGCCGTTCTTATTAAAGTACCTACATTACCTGGATCTTGAACTCCATCTAAATATAATAATTTATCTCCTTTAATTTCTTTATTTTGAGGATAATAACACACTCCTATCACATTAGAAGAAGTTTTGTTAATACTTAATTTTTCTAATATAGGTTTTGTAACTATAATTTGCTTAATATCTTGATATTCTTCTAAATAAGATAAAGTTAAAATTTCTTTTAATAAATTATTTTGTTTAGCTAATAAAATAAAATCTAAACCATCAACTAAAAACATATTCTTTTCTTTTTTAGCGTTATTCTTTTTTAATTCATTTAATTCTTTAATATAAGGATTTGTTAAACTAGTAATTATCATTTTCTTACTCCAAAAGTTAATTTTTCTTTTTTTATTTTATAATCAGGACAATATTCTTTCATTTTATTATAAAAATTTTTACTATGATTTTGATAAAAATCATGACACAATTCATGAATTACAACTTGATCAATTAAATCAATAGAAAAATGAATAAGATTTTCATTAAAAACAAGTTCTTTTTTTCTATATTTATTAATTCCAAAAACCGAACACATTTGCTTAATTTTTATATCATGATAACCTAAATTCATAATCTTTTCATAATATCTAACTCTTTCTGTAATTATAATTAATAAATATTTTTTAGCTAACATTTTTTTGCCTTGATATAAAACATATACATTATCTATTAAATTATTATCTTCTTTAGGATATATTCTTTCTATTTCTCCTAAAATATAAGCATAATTGCCTTCAATAAGAGGATCATTATTAAATTTAGCAATAATTTCTTCTTTAAATCTGTTATTTAAATCTTTTTCAAGTCTTTTTAAGGAATAATGATTATTAATTCTAACAAAAATCATTCCATATGCATAATGATATGTATTAGAAGTTCTAGAAACATAATTAACCATTACCTTAACTGGATATCCTTTTATATTCAAAATTACTTGTTGTCTCATAGCTAAATTATATATTATATAATTGTTTAGAGGTATTAAATTATGGAAAAAGTTTTAATTAGTGCATGTTTAATTGGTGAAAACACAAAATATAATGGAGGTAATAACTTTATTAAAAGTGTAGAAAAACTTTATCCTTTATGTGATTTAATAATTATTTGTCCTGAAGTTATGTCAGGATTAAAAACTCCTAGAAGCCCTAGTGAAATTAAAAATGGAAAAGTAATTAATAAAGCCAATAAAGATGTTACATCTTTTTTTAAAAGTGGAGCTTCATTAATTACTTATATAGCAGAACAAAACAATGTTAAATATGCTTTATTAAAAGAAAATTCTCCTTCATGTGGAGTACATCATATTTATGATGGTTCATTTTCTAATAATTTAATTAAAGGTAATGGTATTACTACTCAAGAATTAATCAAAAAAGGTATTCAAGTTTTTTCAGAAAAAGAAATCGATAAATTAATTGAAATACTTAAAAAATAATATTTATCCAAAATAAAAAGGGGATTAACCCTTTTTACTTAATAAGCACATCTGCGCCTTTTATTTCTAATTCATTAATTGTTTCAAGATATTTTTTTATACGTGAATAACCAACTTGTGATAAATCAATACCTTTTTCAGCAAGAATTTTATTTAATTCTCCCATATTAATTTTTTTATTTTTCTTATGGGAAATAATTTCAATAATTTCTTGGTTTAATTTATTTTTATCAATTTTATTTGATTTTAATTTAGCAACATAAATATTCTTTTTAGATTCATTTACTTCTAATATTTCATTAAATTCTTTTGAAAAAAATTCAGGTGCTTTTTTATAGCCATAATTTCTGACATCAAATGAAGAATCTAATTTCATTAAACCATTTACTAAACCAGATATAGGAAAAATACCATCATGCGTTTCTAACATTTCTTTAACTTGTGCTTTTAAATCTTTTTTAACATTTTCTATATTATTAGATTTTTCTTTGATTGCTTCTTCATCACTTAATAATATCTCAACATTAATAAAAGTTGTACAAGTACTTTTTAAAGAAGTAGGTGTAGTTTTTTTACCAATACCTATTACTTCTTTACCTTCATTTCTCCATCTTCTAGCTAATGCAGTATAATCACTATCAGATGCAACAATAATTAATCCATCTAAATATTGTTTAGAATATAATAAATCCATACCTTCAACTACTAAAGAAATATCTGCCGAATTTTTACCTTTAGTAAAATTAACAGTTTGAATAGGTGTAATAGCGTATTCTTCGCAAATACTTTTCCATCCATTTGATTTATTAAAGAAATTACCTACTGCAATTCTAATAGGAGTTTCACCATATTTATTAATTTCAGTAAAAATTTCTGCTATTTTTTTAGATGCATTTTCTGTATCAATTAAAACGCAATAATTTTTATCCATTATCTAATTCTTTCTAAATGCCAAATATCTTCAACATATTGTTCAATTGTTCTATCAGAAGAGAAATATCCAGCTTTAGCAATATTAATTAAGCAAGATCTAGCCCATTTCATTGGATGTTTATATCTCTTTTCAATTTCTTTTGATGCTTGTAAATAACTATTTAAATCTAATAAATTAAAGAATTCATCATTTCTCCACATTATTTCATCAAATACTTGTCTAAATTCACTTGGATTATCATGCCATGTTCCATTTAATAATGAATCCATAACCATTTTAACAGCAGGATTTGAATTATAAACATCCCATGCTTTATATGAATTATTCTTTCTAATTTCATCTAATTCATAATCTTTTTTACCAAAAATAACTGAATTTTCATCACCAACTAATTGATTAATTTCTACATTAGCCCCATCAAGAGTACCTAAAGTAATTGCTCCGTTAATCATAAATTTCATATTTGATGTACCAGAAGCTTCTTTACCGGCAGTAGAAATTTGTTCAGATACATCACTGCCTGGAATAATAATTTCTGCACTTGAAACGCCATAATTTTCAATAAAGACAACCTTCATAAATTTATTTACTTCAGGATCATTATTAACTTTATTAGCGACACAATTAATTAATTCAATAACATTTTTAGCAAAAGAATAACTTGGTGCTGCTTTCGCACCAAATATAAATGTATGTGGATACATTTTGAAATTCTTATCAGATTTAAGTTTTAAATAATAATACATTATTCTTAAAACATTCATAAGTTGACGTTTATAAGCATGCAATCTTTTAACTTGAGTATCAAATATTGAATTAACATCAACATCAATACCATTATGTTCTTTAATATATTTTGCAAATTTAATTTTATTTTCTAATTTAATTTTTCTTACTTTATTTAAAACTTTTTTATCATCAACAAATTTTTCAAGTTTAGCTAAATCACTTGGATGAGTAATCCATCTATCTCCAATTAAAGAAGTAACTAATTTAGCTAATTCAGGATTACAAGCTAAGAACCATCTACGATGAGTTATACCATTTGTTTTATTATTAAATTTTTCTGGATATAAACTATATAAATCTTTAAATGTATCTTTTTTACAAATTTCTGTATGTAAAGAAGCAACACCATTAACAGAAAAACCAGCATGTATACCTAAATTTGGCATATGAATCATACCATCTTTAATAATTCTTACACGATATATAAATCCATCATCATGACCACTTTCTCTTAAAGATAATACAAATCTACGATCAATTTCTTCAATAATCATATAAATTCTTGGAAGTAAAGTCATCATATATTGAGTTGGCCATTTTTCTAGAGCTTCAGCCATAACAGTATGGTTAGTATAAGCCATTGAATGTTGAACTTGATACCATGCTTCATCCCAACCAAATCCTTCTTCATCCATTAATATTCTCATAAGTTCAGGAATAGCTAAAATCGGATGAGTATCATTTAATTGGAATACTAATTTTTCACATAAATTATTTAAAGTGCCATAAACTCTTTTATGTTCTCTAATTAATGATTTTAAGCCAGCAGAAACTAAGAAATATTGTTGTCTTAATCTCAACATTTTACCATGTTCATTTGAATCATCTGGATATAATGAGTGACAAATTTCATGAATAGATTTTAAATAATCAGAAAATGATTGTGAACTACCAATATAATCATCAACAGGTTCAGCTGACCATAATCTTAAAGTATTAATTGCTCTATGATTATATCCCATAACCATAACATCATAAGGTACTGCTCTTACATGCATACTATTAGCAGTTCTACATCTAACTCTACCATCAGTATCAACATAAGTTTCAGCATTACCATAAAATTCTACTTCAACAGCTTTTTCAGGTTTTCTTGTTTCCCAAACATTATCATATTTTAACCAGTTATCTGGAACTTCAACTTGTTTACCATCAATGATTTTTTGTTTAAAGAAGCCAAATTGATATCTTAATGAATTACCATGGCCTGGATATCTTAAAGAAGCAATAGAATCTAAAAAACATGCAGCAAGTCTTCCTAATCCACCATTACCAAGTCCAGCATCTGCTTCTTGATTTTCTAATTCGTTTAAGTCAATATTTAAATCATCTAAACCATTTTTAACAGTATTATAAATACCTAAATTGATTAAATTATTCGTTAATAATCTACCAATTAAAAATTCCATTGAGAAATAAATTAATTGTTTCTTTTGATGTTTTTCAACATAATCTTTTGATAACATCAAATCTTTACTTGCGTAACTATTTACTACTTCTCCAAGTACTTCATATAATTCAATATTTGAACATTCTTTATAAGAACGACCATATTTTTGAACTACTCTTTCTTTAAATTCTTTCTTAAATTCATCTTTATTTGCAAACATATTCTACTCCTTTGCTTTTTTATGTTTTAAAATTAAGGCTCCAAAAGAAGCTAATTTAATACAAATTGTTTGAGGTTGATTCCACCATGACATATTCATTGTTTTTAAAGGTAAACCATTATATTGGTTATATCCACTATAAACATCTTTATCTGAATTAAATATTTCAACATATTCACCTTCAAATGGCACACCAATATTAATATATTCATAATAATTAGGGGTCATGTTGAAAATAAATACTAATGTTTCATCACCATATGTTCTTCTAAAAGCAAATATAGATTGAGCAGTATTATCTGCCATTAACCATTGGAAATGAGCAGGATTATATTCTTCCATATACATTGCTTTTTCAGATTTATAAATTAAATTCAAATCTCTAACCATTCTTAAAATGGAATCATGTTTAGGATAAGATAATAAATTCCATGGTAAAGATTTTTCTTCTGACCATTCATCAAAAGAAGCAAGTTCATTACCCATAAAATTTAATTTTTTACCTGGGTGAGACCACATATATGTGTATAAATTTCTTAATTGAGCAAATTTTTGTTCATAATTTCCCCACATCTTATTAATGATTGTACCTTTGCCATGTACAACTTCATCATGAGAAAGTGGTAATAAGAAATTTTCAGAATAGAAATAAGCCATTGAGAAAGTTATTCCATTATGATGATATTTTCTATAAATTGGATCTTTTTCATAATATTTTAAAGTATCATTCATCCAACCTAAATCCCATTTATAATCAAAACCTAATCCACCATATTCAAGTGGTTTAGTAACACCTTGATAAGCTGAAGAATCTTCTGCAATTAACATAACATCAGGATGTTTAATATGAATTTTACCAGTTAATCTTTTAACAAATTCAATCGCACCAGTATTTTCACCTCTTGAACAATCACCATGCCAATAAATAACATTACTAATTGCATCTAATCTTACTCCATCAAAATGGAAATAAGAAATAAAATAATCAATACCTGACATCAAAAATGATCTTACAGGATCTTTGCTTAAATCAAATAATTTACTACCCCATTGAGAATATTCATTTTCTCCATTATATTCATATAAAGTAGAGCCATCAAATCTTTCTAAAGCAAAATCATCTGTTGCAAAATGAACTACAACATAATCAAGAATTACTCCAATTCCAGCTTTATGACATCTATCTATAAATGACATTAATTGGAAAGGATTTCCATATCTAGAATCTACTGAATAAAAGCCAGTAGCTTGATAACCCCATGAACCATCAAAAGGATATTGAGTAATAGGCATAACCTCAATATGAGTGTATCCATGTTCAATAACATATTCAATTAATTTATCAGCCACTTCTTCATAAGATAAAAATCTATCTCCATCTCTTCCAAGCCATGAACCAATATGTACTTCATAAATAGACATTGGTCTATCAAAATTTCTATCTCTTTTTGACATATATTTCTTATCATGCCAAATAAATCCATCAATATCAAAAAGTTTAGAACAACTTCCATTTCTCATTTCAGAAAAATATCCAAAAGGATCTTGTTTATCAACATATTGTCCTAAAGCATTTAAAATGTGATATTTATAAGTTTGATAATTTTTAACATTAGGAATAAAAATTTCAAAAACACCAGATTCATCAATTTTATTCATACGATGATTTCTAGGGTCCCAAGAATTAAATTCACCAATGACTGATATTTCTTTTGCTAAAGGTGCATAAACTCTAAAAACCACACCTTCTTGACCATCTTGTTTTACAAAATGCGCTCCAAAATATTTATATGCTTCGATAGTTTGTCCCATCAAGAAGTCATAAAGTAAACCAAAAGCCATAATTGTCTCCTTATGATGTAAGTACATCCATTTCTATTGTACACAATTTTATAAAAATTGCAAACTGTAACCATTTTCATATATGCTAATATCATAAATTTTATTTATGAAACCGTTTTAAAAGCTAAAATTACAAATAACATAAATGCAATTGAAAAAAATTGTCATGAGTTTTAAAATAGCTTTGATAGGAGAAAATAATAATTATGTCAAAAGTTATCGCAGTAAATGCAGGTTCATCTTCATTAAAATTTAAATTATTTGAGATGCCACAAGAAAAAGTAATTTGTTCTGGTTTACTTGAAAGAATCGGATTAGAAATGGGAAATTTTGTTTTCAAAATGAATGGAGAAAAATTTGAAAAACAAGTATATCTTCCAGATCATAAAGTAGCAGTTCAATATTTAGTTGATTCTTTACTTGAACATCATTGTGTAGAATCATTAGATGAAATCAAAGGTGTTGGTCATAGAGTTGTTCAAGGTGGTCACTATTTCAATGATTCTCATATATTTGATGATGAAACAGAAAAATTAATTGAATCATTAATTCCACTTGCTCCATTACATAATAAAGCTCACTTAATTGGTTTTGAAGCATTTAAACATATTTTACCAAATGTAAAATCAGTTGCAGTCTTTGATACAGCATATCATCAAACAATGTTACCTGAAGATTATATGTATGCATGTAAATATGAATATTACGAAAAATATATGGTAAGAAAATATGGTGCTCATGGTACATCTCATAAATATTTAGCGCAAGAAGCAAAAAAATATACAAATGGTAATAAAGTAATTACATGTCACATTGGTTCAGGAGCTTCTTTATGTGCTAGTAAAGATTGTAAATGTGTTTCTACCTCAATGGGTTTAACACCTTTAGCAGGTATTATGATGGCTACAAGAACTGGTGATATTGATGCTTCAGTTATGAATTATTTAGTAACAAACACTGGTAAATCATGCGAAGAAATTTATCAAGAATTCAATAAACAATCTGGTTTACTTGGAATATGTGGAAAATCAGATACTAGAGATGTTGAAGCATTAATTGCTCAAGGTGATGAAAAAGCAACTTTAGCATATAAGATGTACGCTAGAAGAATTGCTGATTACATTGGTCAATATTATGTAAGATTAGGTGGTTGTGATTTAATTGTCTTCTCTGCAGGTGTAGGAGAAAACTCACCAATGGTTAGAAAAAATGTTTGTGAAAATTTAAAAGAAGCATTTGGTGTTGTTATTGATGATAAATTAAATCATGATTTAAATGGTAAAGAAGGCGTTATAAGCGCACCAGAATCAAAAATCAAAGTTGTCATTATTCCTACTGATGAAGAAGTAATGATTGCTAGAGATATTGTTAGATTATTAGATATTAAATAATTTTAAATAATAAATAGTTTTTTAAAAGAGTTCATTTTCAATAATGAGCTCTTTTATTTTACAAATATAATTTCATTAAATCCTTCTGATAAAGTTGGTTCTTGATATAATGATTCATATTTATCTATTACTTCTAAAGGAAGATATAATTCATTATTCAATTTATTTCTTTTTTCTACTCTTTCTTTACAAATTTCTTTATTAGTTATTAAGCAAATGCAAATAAATTCTACTTCTTGAGATAATAAATTTTTAATTGAATCCATATTCATTTTACGAGATTTTATATCAATATTTGTCGCGTCAAATATTACATTATTTCCTTTATTAATAGAATTTACGATTAATTTGAAAGCAGTTGGAAACACATCTTTTTCTTCTATTTTATTTTCTTTTCTTATTTTATCAGTAGAAATAATATCTGCATTATATTGTTGATAATGGTTTTTAGCAAAAGTTGATTTACCTGAGCCTTGTATTCCACATAAAAAATATATTTTTTCCATTTTATAAAGCCCTCGAAAAATAATGTCTAGAAGAATAATCTTTATTAAATAAAGTATCTTTTTTATCTAAATTATTAAATGCATTATTAATAATTTTATTAATTTCTAAATCATTTTCTAAAGTAAAATTTAAATAAAAATTATTTACATGTAAATTAATTAATTCTTTTTCATGGTCCAATAAATATAATATTTGAGAATCTAATATTCTTGTATTACAATTTTCATCACCTATAAGAGGAAACATTTCTCCAATTCTATCTTTTAAATAATATTGATTAATATGGCATCTATTACAATGAATATTTTTATTATGATAATATGTGCCAATTGGACATGATTTCATAATCATTACATCATATCTACCATAAACATATAATCCCACATTAGGGTATTTATGATGTCTAATATAATAATCATTAATTATTTCTTTAATAGAATTAACATCTAATTCACTAGATAATATGCATTCTTTATAACCAAATGCATAAAAAGCATCTAAAGTATAAGAATTAGTAATATTGCAATATGGTGAAGCAATTAATGAATTACCTTCAATAAAGAAATGTATTAATTTATTATTTAAAGAATTATCTAAAGTAAAATTAATTCTATTTTCTAAATTATTATTTTCTTTACTAAAAACATTAATATTTTTTTCTTTACATACATTACTTTGTTTAGAATTTAAACATATTGCATTTAATTTAATATTTTCATTATGTTCTAAATCAATATCAAATTTATATTCATTTTTAATAATATCTTTTTCTTTATTAATTATTTGATCATATTTTAATAATACTTCATTTCTTAATTTATTTATTTCACTTATAGGAATAAATATATCTTCATCACCATAAAAATCAATATGTTTAAAATTTAAAGGATATTGATCAGTTTTAGAAAATTGTTCAATTATTCTTTCTTTAGAAGTAGGTTTATTTAATGCTTTTTCAACAATAATAGAACTTGATTTTACTTTTTTTATACCATTTATTTCAAACATTAAAGGTTTATTTTTATAGGCATAAATCTTACCATTAATATCTAATTTTTTATTAATTTCACTTAATTTAGCTATGTTATTTAATTGTAAATATGATGAAGTTCTAATCACTTTAGCGTTATTTTCTACTTTACCAATAAAATGTTTAATAACTATAATTTGATTTTTATATGCAATATCGACATCTTTAGAATTAACAAACATTTTTTGAATTGTTCTACCATATTGATATTTATCTAAAAATCTAATTCCATCTAAACGATGTACATCTTGAGATAATAAAATACTAATAGAATCATTTTTTATAGATTTAACTACTCCAATAACTTCACCTTGATGAGAAGAAGAATTCTGATTTAACACTTCAAAAGGAGAACTAGAAAATATATATCCATTAGTAAATAAGCGAGAAAACATTTGTTGTAATTCTAAATTATCATGTTTTAAAGAATTATTTATTTGATTAAGATAAGCCTTATCTATAGCGTTTCTATAAATAGATGTTACTAAATAAACATATTCATTTTGTTTTAATCTACCTTCAATTTTAAGTGAATCTACACCATTTTTTATATATTCATTAACTAATGATAAAGTATTTAAATCTTTAGTTGAAATAGCGTAATTTTCTACTATTTCATCATTGTCTTTACATAAAGTATATTTTAATCTACAAGGTTGAGCACATCTTCCTCTATTACCACTTCTTGAGCCAATAAATGAAGACATTAAACAATTTCCTGAATAACAAACACATAACGCTCCATGAATAAATACTTCAACTTCTAAACCAATTTCTTTTATCTTTTTTACTAAAGATATATCTGCTTCTCTAGCTAAAACAACTCTTTTAAAACCAATCTTTTTTAATGCATTTGCTTGAGCTAAATTATGACAATTAATTTGAGTAGAAGCATGTAAAACTAATTCTGGATAAACTTTGTGTAAATAATAAGCAAAACCAATATCTTGAATAATTAAACCATCTACATTATGTTTATATAAAAATTCAGCATATTCAACAGCTTTAAAAAATTCATCTTGATAAAGTAAAGTATTCATTGTAACAAAAACTTTTTTATTTAATAAATGAGCATAATTAATAATCTTAATCATTTCTTCATCAGAAAAATTTTCCGCATTCATTCTAGCAGAAAAAGCTTTACCACCTATATATATTGCATCACTTCCAGCATTAAAAGCACTTAATGCAGAAGAATAATTACCACTTGGACTTAATAATTCCATAAAATCACCTACCTATATAGATTACTTCAATATTAAATAAATAACAAAATTTTTTTGATAAATTACTTAATAATTTAATAAGCAATCTTTTTCATGCTATACTTTAATTGAAAGCGAGGTATAATATGGCAAACTTTTTAAATTTAGGAAATGCAAAATTTTGTAAAGATTTAAATGCAAATATATTTGTAGACAAAACTATGCTAATTGCTCAAACTAATAAACTTATTAATACTAATAGATGTTTCATGTGTGTCACAAGGCCTCGTAGATTTGGTAAAACCATGGCTTTATCAATGTTAGAAGCTTATTATTCTAAAGGATGTGATTCTAAAGAATTATTTAAAAATTTAAAAATATATAGTGATCCATCGTTTTTAAAACATTTAAATAAACATAATGTTTTTACTATTGATATGGCTGGAGTGGGTACTTCATTACAAGACAAAAAAGAAATTTTAAATGAAATAACTAAATCATTAATAAGTGATTTAAATGAAGCTTATCCTAATATATTAACTAATGAAAATACAATCTCAAAAGCATTAATAAAAATATATTCAGTTACTAAAGAAACATTTATATTTTTAATTGATGAATGGGATTATATATATCGAGAATTTGATAATGATATAAAATTATGTAATGCTTATACTGATTTTTTAAGAAGTTTATTTAAAAACAGTGCTACATTAAGTTGTATAGATTTAGTGTATATGACAGGAATATTACCAATAAAAAGATATAATTCACAATCATCATTAAATAATTTTACTGAATATAATATGCTTAATCCACGTAATTTAACTGAATTTATAGGATTTACTGAAGAAGAAGTAAGTGAATTATGTAAACAATATGATATGGATATTAATGATATGAAACATTGGTATGATGGATATCATTATAATAAGGTTGGAGATTTATATAATCCAAAATCAGTAGTAGAAGCT
>QWCN01000252.1_pt1 | contig 93769 bp, 73 predicted proteins | sample 1972711 | NCBI WGS metagenome assembly QWCN01 (sample SAMN09866707, study PRJNA288562) | Human gut metagenome isolate term1_stool, whole genome shotgun sequencing... | isolation source: gut | host: Homo sapiens | place: USA: California | reverse complement strand
GCGAAAACACGAGAATGCTCACCACCATGACTAAAAAGAGAAAAGTGGTGCCGCACCTGTCGTGCACGCGGGAACATTCGCGGACGTTCTCCACCGTCAGGGGAAGACCGCGCTCGAAACAGGTGATCGTCTTATGTTCGGCGCCGTGATACATATACACTCTGCGCAGCGTTTTGATCAGGGAGATGCCGAGAATATACAGGATGAAAATGGCGATGCGGATGCCGCCCTCGATGAGGTTGAACCAAAGCCCTTGAAGCCCCGTCGTCCGAAAGCCCGTCAGCTGCGTGAGCGCCTGCGGCACCAGCACGAAGATGAGAACGGCGAGAACGATGCCGAGGATTGTCGCCACTCCGTTCAGGAGGGCGTTGAGGTTGATTTTATGCTTTTCCGCGAGCCATTTTTCCGCTTTGGAGGGCTGTTCGTCGTCCCCTTCCGCCACTTCGGCGCTGCGCATCAAAACGCGGTTGCCCACGACGAGGGAATTGACGAAATTCACCACGCCGCGCACAAAGGGCAGGCGGGAAAAACGGCTGCGCTTTTCGGGGGGCGTCAGGCGTTCCGACTCCACCTGAACGTTGCCTTCGCCGTCGCGCACCGCCGTCGCCATCGCGCACTTGCCCCGCATCATGACGCCCTCCATCACCGCCTGACCGCCGATATACGTGCAGGCTTTTCCCGGTTCCGATTTTGTCTTTTTTCGTTTCTCTGTATTTTTCATAGGGATATATTATATGCCGCCGCAAAGCCGGCTATTTTTATTTTTTCGAACGCGGCGCGGCGATCCCGCGCGGCGCTTTGACTGAAAGCCCCTCTCTTTCGCTTTCCTCAACCGCCGGACAGAGCTTTTTCCCGGCGGCAGACTTAAAAAGAAACGGCGCTCTCCACATACAAAAAAAAGCTTTAAGATGAAAAGACACCTTAAAGCCCGTTTCGTTTCTTCCTTTACATACCGTATCTTTTCTTGAACTTATCGATACGTCCACCGGTATCCACCAGCTTCTGTTTGCCCGTGAAGAAAGGATGGCAATTGCTGCAAATATCCACTTTCAGAACGTCCCCGTCTTTCGTCGTTCCCGTCTTGAACGTGGCTCCGCAAGCACAGACTACTGTTACTTCGTGATATTTGGGATGTATATCAGCTTTCATTCTTATCACCTCGCTGTTTCGTGTGCTTTCCATTCAGATGCTTTCCCATTATAACGCTTTTTTTACCCTCCGTCAACTGTTTTTGCGGGAATTTGCAAAAAATAGTTGCAAAATTCATGCAAATGCGCTATACTGATTTCAAGCAACGTTTTTGCCGAAGTTTTTTTTGCGGCAAAAAACAAGGACGGAACGGTTCATGAAAGTTTGGCAATTAAATTCCCCCCATAATTTACAGCGCGAGGAAGCGCCCGATCTGGTGCGCGGAAAAGACGACGTAAAAGTCAAAGTGACCAAGGCGCTCCTTTCCGAAGCGGACGTCGCCGTCTTTTCGGGCGCAACGAGAGTGAAATACCCCGTCGTCCCCGGAAGATTCGCCATCGGTCAGGTCACGGAAGCGGAAAAGGATTCCTATCTCCAAAAAGGGGACAGGGTCTACCTCGCGTCCGTTACCGAGGACGAGTGCGCGCCCGACGGCATCCGCATCGCGGGCGAAACCGCCTGCGGCTTTTACCGCGATTTCGCTCTCGCGGGGACCGAGGACGCCTATGCGCTCCCCATTTCCGTTTCCGACGAGGCCGCTTTCCTCATCGACGCCGTCGCCATGGCGGAACACGTCGTCGACGAGCTGCATATCTCCATCGGTCAGCACGTCCTCGTCATGGGGGGCGGGCTTTACGGCAACGTGCTCTGTCAGATCCTCATCTACCACCGCGCCGTGCCCATTCTCGCGGACAACAACGCGGAACGGCTCAGCAGAGCGAAAAAGAGCGGGATTTATTATACTTATCCCAATGACGAAACGTTGAAGGAGCATATCCTGCAAGTGACGGGCGGAAAGCTCGCGGACGCGGCGGTGTATCTCGCCTTCGCCAATAAGAGCGAGCCTTCCACGCTCTTTTCGCTCGTCGCGCGCGGGGCATACGTCGCCTATTGCGCGCCCGTGGGAAAAAATCTCGCCGTCAATCTCGAAAACGCGCTCAAAAACAATCTCTCCATCAAGGGCATTACGGAGAGCAGGGAATTCGTTTCCACGGCGATCAATATCCTCGCCAATAAGGCGGTGAATTTCTCGGAGTTCCCCTATCGGAGCTTCCCCGAAGAACAGCTGCCCGAAACGCTCAAAAAGTACGCGGCGCTCGTGGCGGAGGGCGGAAACCTGCCCGAAGAGATAGATATTTTCAAATTTATTTTCTGATTGCAGAAAGGACGGCGCCACCGCAAAGGGGCGCCGTTTGAAAATGTCGGAGCCGCAGGAGGAAAGTCAGGCGCCAAACGTGAAAAACGGTATAAAAGCGCGAAGGGAAAATCCTTTTCACAACGGGTTACGGCGCCCAAGGAAAGCGGGTACAAAACGTCATCGAACGGCGCAAAGAGAAGCTTTTTTTGCGGTCTTGTCGTCCATTCCAAGTCAGGCATAAAACGTTCCCTCTTAGAAGCAGGACGAATTTTCCGCGACGCTTGTTGCGCGCCCGCCGCGAATTGACGGCAAAGAGGTCCTTTTTACAGAGTAAAACGTATCTTTCCTCCATGCCTGCTATGCGTCCGCCGTGAATCGGATATAAAACTCCCCTTCTTACGGAGCGAAATTTGCCGTCGGACGTAACCCCTTCCAAAGCTTCTGCCTGAGAGCTTCCCGAAATCAAGACCGTCGGCTTATCGCCGCGCGCTTTTAAAAAATCGAAATTTCTCTTTCTCGCTGCCTATGCGGGGCGAAAAAAGGTCGGGTGCGGGCGTCCGCATATGCGGCGCGCCGCAAGCGCGCCTCTTTCCCCTCTCTTCCCCTTTTTTCGGCAATCGGCCGCACCGCGGCAGTCAAGGACTTTTTATGATCAAATTTATCGCCACCGACCTCGACGGGACCTTGCTCGACGAACACGGCGCTCTGTCCGAGGAGATCTTTCCCTTAGCCCGACGCCTTTTTGAACGCGGGATTCTATTCGCGCCCGCAAGCGGCAGACAATACGCGAACTTAAAAAAATTATTTTTTCCCGTGTGGGAAAAACTGCTCTTCATCTGCGAAAACGGCGCGCTCGTCAAGCGGGGCGGCGAGATCGTCTATTTAAATCCCATTCCCGTTTCTCTCGTCAAGGACGCGCTCGACGCTGTGCGCGGCGCGGGAGGTCTTTTTCCCATTCTCTGCGGAGCGGAAAACGCTTACGTCGAAAACGCGGAGGAGCCGTTCTTTTCCCGCGCCCGAGCCGCGTATACCCGCTGCGTGAAGGTGGACAATCTCGATGAATGCATCCGCACAGAGCCCGTCTGCAAAATTTCCGTATTCGACGAGAGCGGCGCCGAAAACCACGCCATGCGGGTGCTTCCCGCCCTCCTGAACGGAGTGAAACTCACTCTGTCGGGCGCCTATTGGTGCGACGTTTCCGCCGCGACCGCGGACAAGGGCGAGGCGGTGAAGGAAATACAGCGAATGCTCGGGTTTTCGCCCGGGGAATGCATGGCGTTCGGGGACCACATGAACGACGAGGGGATGCTGCGCGCCTGCACCCATTCCCGCGCGGTGGAAAACGCCGTTCCCGCCATCAAGAAAATCGCGGAAGAGATCGTGCCCCGCAATGCGGACAAGGGCGTGTTGCTCACGATCGGAAATCTCTTGAAAAATTTTCAAAACGCATAAAAAGGAGAATCCAATGTCGAAAATCGATGAAAAAATAATGATCGCGTCGGATATACACGGTTCGGCGCATTGGTGCGAAAAACTCGTCGCCGCCTGCGAGCGGGAAAAGTCCGAGAAGCTTCTGCTGCTCGGAGATCTCCTCTATCACGGACCGAGAAACGAACTGCCCGACGGGTACGCGCCCAAAAAGGTGGCGGAACTCCTCAATCCGCTTAAAGAAAAAATCCTCTGCGTGCGCGGAAACTGCGACGCGGAAGTGGATCAGATGATGCTGGAATTTCCCGTCATGGCGGATTACGCGCTGTTGTTCGCCGCGGGAAAAGTGCTGTACGCCACGCACGGGCACCTCTTCGACGCGGACAATCCCCCGCCCCTCTCCGCGGGCGAAATCCTCTTAAACGGGCATTTTCACGTCCCCTGCCATAAAGAGATCAAAGGCGGCGTTCTGTATGCGAATTGCGGCTCCGTCGCGCTCCCTAAAAACGATACGCCCCATTCCTACCTCCTTTTGGAGAACAACGAACTCCTTTGGAAAGACCTCGGCGACGAATGTAAAGTTTTCGACCGCCTCAAACTGTAATCGTATACCGTTCTGCGTTTGAATCGAGAAAAATATTCGATGTTCAAGACACTCCCCGACCGCCTTTGTACGGTCGGGGGATTTTTTGCGTTCGTCGCTGCCCTGCCCCCTTTGTTATTTTCAGAACGCGCTTTTTCGTCGGGGAATGGGAGATTTTGTCGCTTTTGATATGCCCCGCCGCGCATACGACGAATTTCGACGCCCGAATTTTGTCAGATGCACCGCGGGGCATATTGTCAAAGCAAATTTTTGACGCTTTTCCGAAAATTTTTTTGAAAATTTAAGCCCCCGCCGTAAACTACGGACGGAGGCTATTGAAATTCTCTCTTTTTTCCTTTAAACTATTCTACGATTATTTTTAAAGAGAAAGGAGAAAAAAGAATGGAACGCGAATTTCGAAACGTTTTAGCAGAATTTTTAAAAGATAACGGTATATCGCAAACGGCTTTTGCAAAAGCAACGGGAGTCAAACAATCGCAGGTAGCGGAATGGTTGATAGGAAAAAATTGTCCCAATTATTTCACCTTAAAGAATATTTGCCTTGCATACGACATTTCCGCCGATTACTTTTTGGGAATCACAGAGGATTATCGCTAAAAACGAGTGAGGGACACCGTTACGGAGTATTTAAAGAATCCGTCTTCGAATCCTTTGCCTGCCGCTTTCTTTCCGTTTCCGCTTTCGAGTATTTACAGCCGCAAAAATCCTGACGATACAATCCGTATGCCGCCGACAATTCCAAAGAGCGATAATACCCGCCGCGCTTTTTGAAGTCGGAGGGCAAAAAGCGGACGCCGTATTTTTCCCCCGCTTCCGCCCCCGCTTCGTTCACCCATTCCGCGTTTTTATAGGGACTCAAAGACAGCGTCGAACAAAACCACTTAAAGCCGCGTTCCTTCGCCGCCTTCGCCGTCTTTTCAAGACGCAGACGATAGCAAAGATAGCAGCGCGCGCCCCGTTCCGGCTCCTGTTCTAAGCCCTCGGCAATCTCCTCAAACGCCTTTGCGTCGTGATCGCAGTCGAGAAAGTCCGCCCAGCCCGTTTCCTTCAAGAGGCGTATCTGTTCCGATTTGCGCTTTTTATATTCCTCTTCTGCGTCGATATTGGGATTATAATAAAAGACGGTCACTTTAAAAACGTCCTTCAACGCTTCGAGGCACGCCGACGAACAGGGCGCGCAGCAGCTATGCAGCAAAAGCGGCGTGCCTTTGGGCAGAACTTTGAAAAGCTCCGTCATTTTCTTGTCGTAATTTTCTTTCATCGACCTATTCCCGTACCTCTTTTTTTTATGCCCTTATTATACCCTTCCGCTCGGGAGTTGTCAATCGGCGGAAAGCCGAAAAATTCTTTTGGGAAAATTTTTCCAAAACCATTGACAAAACGCGCGAATCGCATATAATATAGATGATGGATTTTGTCCGCCGTCGAATGAAACGCGCGAAAGCGGCACAAACTCCAATCGGAAGAAATTTTCGGAGGTATCGACATGAAATACGTTTGCACAGTCTGCGGATGGGAATACGACGAGGAACAAGGCGTTCCCGAAAAGGGAATCGCTCCCGGGACTCCCTGGGAAAATGTACCCGAAGACTTTGAATGCCCTCTTTGCGGCGTCGGCAAGGATATGTTCGAGGCAGAATAAGGCTTCGCCTTCAAAAGCGTCCCTTTCCCGTCTTTAAAAAGGCGTCCGTTGCGGCAGACGTTTTCTTTTGCGAAATTTTGCAGGAGATTTCAAGGCGCCGCCGCTTCGTCGTTCGCAAAGAACAGGGCGTCTTTTCTCCCATACGGGAAAAAATGAATTTTTCCCGCAACAGGCGACGGGACTAAACAACGCTTTTTCAATCGCCGCGCGCCGAAGGCGGACGCTTTCGCCGCGGACGGCAGGACGGAACAAAATTCCGTTCCTTTGAGGCAGGGGAGAGAATACCATGCAGTTTTGCGAGAATTGCCGTTTTGTTTTCGAAGGGAATCGCTGCCCGATATGCGACAGCAAAAAAAGCCGTCCGGTTCAGGACGACGACTTTTGTTTTTTAACGGAAAAGAGCGCCGCTTACTCCGCAGCACTGACGGAAATTTTCCGCGAAAACGATATACCGTGTTCCGCCTTGTCCCATACGCGCGGCATAGAAACGTATTTTGCCCTGCCGCCCGAAAATAACAGACTCTATGTGCCGTTTCATTCCCTCGAAAAAGCAAAAGCTTTCCTGAGGAAAACGGAGAACGCGGAAACGGAAGCATGGAGAGAGTGTTTGCTGCGAAACGCAGGCAATCTTCACGCCTCGCAAAAATTTGAAAAGAAAGCCCGAAAAAAAATCAGGCTATCGGAAGACGGCGATTTTTTCGGGTATTTTGTCGAGATTATTCAGACCGCGAATAAAATTGCCGACGAAGGCGCGATTACGTCCTGCACGAAAGGCGGGCATTATTTGTTCTGTTTTTCCGATACGGCAACGATCTCCGTCAATTCGGAAACTTATGAAATTTTATCTTTGACAATCCCTAAAACAAAGCGCTGATTTTTAATCGGCGCTTTTGTTTTGGACTCTATAAAAAAACCGCCTGTTGCAAAGATCGCTTTTCTATATTTCCCTCTTTTCCGTTTTTCTCCCGATAAGTTTTTATAAAAGTATTGACAATTCCCCGATTCGGTTATATAATAGCATAGCAAAGCTATATAATAGGGCGCGAAAATGCCGACAGGCACTTTTATTTTGTGTTTGCGCATTTTCGCTTCCATGATAGCGGCATACGGCAGTCACAGAACGCATATAAAAAATAGGGAGAAGTTTTATGAAAAAATGTAAGAGCTGTGAATTTGAAAATAAGGACGACGCGCGTTTTTGCGTGAAATGCGGCGCCGCCCTCGACAAGCGCTGTTCGGGATGCGGCAATATCCTCGACGAAGACGAAGTCTATTGTCCCGTTTGCGGCGCGAGAACGGACGGGAAACGGGTCTGTCCTTCCTGCCGCGCCCTCAATAAGCCGCAGAGCGTTTTCTGCTCCACCTGCGGTACGCCCCTCGTCCGCATACAGCCGCCCGCGAACAAAGCAGCGACCAAAGCGGCGCACGTTCCGCCTCCACCCGTCGCCGCCATGCAAAACGGCGTACCCATGGCTGCGCCGAAGGAAAAAGGATATGCAAAACAGGCGGCGCTTCGGATCCTCAATATCGTCCGCGCCAGCGCCGTTCTCGCTTTTGCGCTCCTGATGTTCATCATGTCCTTTTTCAGCGTGCAGAAGATAGAGGCGCCCGATCTGGGCGACGATCTCAACCTCGGCGGCATCACCGAGATCGTCGAGGTCAACGTGACGCCGATCGACATTATCGAAGGCAGTTTTGCCCGTCTGGATCCGAAAACGCAAACCGAAGTCGCAAAAGATTTCATGAAATACCTGCTCAACGACCTTTCCGACAGGGAAAAGAAAATCATCAACGGCGTCATTAACGGCTCTTCTTCCGCAAACTATATGGAGGCGCTCGACCTCATCAAAAGCAAGCTGGAAAGTTACAACGTACTGAAATTCGCTGCCGTCGAGGAAGTGACGGAATTTACGCCGTCTACGACGTTCAATCTGTGGCTCAGTTCCGCATACGCCCTTCTTTACATAGGCGTCGCCGCCGCCTTCCTCGTTCTCGCCATCCTCGATTTTATCAACACGCTGCGAAAGAAGGAAAACCGCTTCAAACCGCTGATGACGCTGAACGCGCTGGGCGCAGCCGCTGCGCTCGGCTATGCGTTTTTGTTGAAAATGCTTTTTGAAGGAAGCATGGGTTTCGGATTGACAAGCGTGCTTGTCTTTGCCCTCCTCTCCATGCTTTTGAATATCGGCTATCGCATTTTTGCGGGCGATATTCACTTTGAAAAGGCAAAGCTTCCCCTTTATATCTCCACGGGCGTGGGCGCCGTTTTCTCGCTCCTGATGCTGTTCTTTGCAGGCTCTTCCGTCATGAGGCTGTTTTGCGAATACACCTCCGGATCGATGTCGAAAAGCTTTCGCGGCGGATACGGCGCTTTCGATTTGGCAGGCGCCTGGGACGCCTTGAAAATCTCCGCCGACGATCCCACGATTCTCGGCTCCGCGGCGAAATACATTCCCCAAGCGTTCATGAGCTATAACGGAGAACTTCTAAGGATTGCGCTGTCCCCCTCCATGATGGGCATTTTGGGGGATATGCAGATCGAAGTCGTCCTCACCGTTCTCGGCATCCTCATCAACCTGATCTCCGCAGCGTTCGTCGTTACGCTTGCCCTCTCTTTCGTCGACCATATTCAGGCGATCGGAAAAGAACGGAGTGCCAAGCTCGTCTACGGAATCCTCAACGTCTGTTTTGCGGTGGTTCTGCTGGCGCTTACGATCGTTTATGTAGTGCTCGTCAACAAGACGATGGAAGTATTCGAAAACATCGAATACACCGTCAGCGTTTCGGGGCTTCTTATCGCCGCCGTCGTCATTTCCGTCATCGACTTGGTGCAGAGAATCGTCTGCAAGTCGCTCTCGAACAAGAAAACGCCCGACCCGGCGCCCGTGCCGATCGAAAATCAGGGATTCTAAGCAAGCGCAAAAAATGACTGATCTATCGAATAAAAAAAGCAGGGAAACGCGTTTCCCTGCTTTTTTTCAACGAATCGGTCTTCGGCGGGCGCACCAAGCGCCCTTTTTCGGCGAGCCTTTCAGTTTTCTATGTTTTCAAATCTCACCTCGGGAAAAAAATATTTCAGGCGCGTTTCCATACTCGGCGTATCATCGACGAACAAGTACTTCGTTTCAAAATCCGCCCTGCCCCGAAAAGCCTCTGTCCCTTCGACAAATCTGCCGTCGTCAAAGAGCAGTACGCCTTTTCTATGACATTCCGTAAAACTATGCCATTGAAAAACGCAGTCGTTATGGATGCGGACGATACGGCAAAGCTTTTCCCTTTTCATGGAGCGGAATTTTCTTCCCTTTTTATACACAGCGATTTCCGCGTCTGTGACGACGAGGTAATAGCGGGCGTTCCGCCAGAGGAATAAAATTCCCGCGCTCAATGTTGCCGCCGTCGAAAAAGCCGTTGCGCAAAAGAAAACAACCACTTCCTTTTTAGGAGCCAGAGCAAATCTCGTCCCCGTATAGATTCCCATTGCCGACAGAACAACGCCCGCGATAACGAGTAAAACAATTCCGGCGGCAAATTCCTCTTCCCGCACTTTACAGCGAAAAACTATTTTTCCCTCGCTCATCTCCGCCCTCTTTCTCAGACATTTTTGTTTAAAGGCAGCGGGCACGATTTCAACATCCGCTTTACGGCAAGCGCCTGCGCAATAGTTTTAACGAAAGCGCCGCGCGTTCCGCTCAGGACTTACTTTCAATTGACGCTGAACCAAAGATCGGCATAGGTGGGGAAAGGCCAATAGTCCCTCGCGCAGAGTTTTTCCATTTCGTCGGCATAGCCGCGGATCCGTTCCATGTCGGGAACGACGACGTGCGCCATTCTCTGCGAGGCTTCCGTTTCCCCTTCGGGCATATCCGCAAGGTCGCTTTCCAGCTTCTGCACCGCCGCCATCATGTTGTCGTTTGCCGTAGCCAGGGTTTTGATGAGCGCTTCTTCGGACGCGCAGGGAATGCAATCGCAGACCGCCCTTTTCGCGCCGAGATTGGCGCACAATTCGCCCACATAGGCGGACACGGCGGGATAGATCTGCTTCTTTGCCATGTCTAGCATGGTCAGCGCTTCGATGCGGATGGTCTTGATATAATTTTCCAGCTGGATCCTGGCGCGGGCGATCGCCTCCGACTTCGTATAGACGCCCTGATTGACGAAGACGTCGATGTTTTCTTTTTTGAAAAGTTCGGGTACCGCGTCCGCCGTGTTTTTATTGTTGAGAAGCCCCCTGCGTTCCGCCTCCGGCTCCCATTCGGGTCCGTAGCCGTTGTAGTTGAAAATGACTCGGTAATGAGCTTTTAACAGCTTTTCCGTATACGCCTTGCAGTCCTTTTCGAAATTTTTGGATTTCTCCAATTTTTCCGCGGCTTCGGAAAATTCCTCCGCGACAATCGTATTCAAAACGATGTTGGGATCCGCCACGGAAGCGGAGGAACCGAGCATACGGAACTCGAATTTATTGCCCGTGAAAGCAAAGGGCGACGTGCGGTTTCTGTCCGTCGAATCGATGGGGAAAATAGGCGATTCGGGAACGCCGATGGAGCCTTTCACGGCGGCGGAAGGCACGTAATCCTTGCCGTTGACGATACTGTCCACCAAAGCGCCCAGCTGATCTCCGAGATAGACGGAGATGATGGCGGGCGGCGCTTCGTCCGCGCCGAGGCGGTGATCGTTCCCCGCGGAAGCGACGCAGGCGCGCAGCACGCCCTGATATTTATCCACCGCGGCGATGACGCAGGCGAGGACGAGCATAAAGCGGGCGTTGCTTTCGGGATGATCGCCCGGCTCCAAAAGATTGAGTCCCGACTGCGTGGAAAGCGACCAGTTGTTGTGTTTACCCGAGCCGTTGATCCCCTCGAAGGGCTTTTCGTGCAGAAGGCAGACAAGACCGTGGCGCTGCGCTACTTTTTTCATGATCTCCATCGTCAGCTGGTTATTGTCCACGGCGATATTGGTGGTGTTGAAAACGGGCGCAAGCTCGTGCTGGGCGGGAGCCACCTCGTTGTGCTTGGTCTTGGCGAGGATGCCGTAAGACCAGAGCGTTTTGTCCAAATCGTGCATATATTCGGAAATGCGGGGCTTCAAAACGCCGAAATAATGATCTTCAAGCTCCTGTCCTCTGGGCGCGGGAGCGCCGAACAGCGTTCTGCCCGTCAGAATCAAATCTTCCCGTTGTTCGAACACCGCCCTGTCCACGAGGAAATATTCCTGTTCGGGTCCGACCGTCGTCGACACCTTTTGGCAGTCGATGCCAAACAGTTTGAGAATACGTTTGGTGGCGCGGCCTATCGCGGTCATCGATTTCAAAAGCGGCGCTTTTTTATCCAGCGTTTCGCCCGTATAGGAAACGAAAACGGTGGGAATGTAGAGCGTTCCCTCTTTGACGAAGGCGGGAGAGGTGGGATCCCAAGCCGTATAGCCGCGCGCCGCGCAGGTGGCGCGGGAGCCGCCCGAAGGAAAGGACGACGCGTCGGGCTCCCCGACGATCAGCGATTTTCCCGTCAGCTGCATGATGACGCCGTCGCCGCCGCAAGGCTCGATAAAGCTGTCGTGCTTCTCCGCCGTCAGATTGGTGAGCGGCTGAAACCAATGGGTGTAATGGGTGGCGCCTTTGGAAAGCGCCCAGTCTTTCATGGCGTTTGCCACCGTGTCGGCTATGGACATATCGATGGGTTCGCCCGCGTCGATGGTCTTGCGCAGGGATTTGTAAACTTCCTTGGGAAGTGAACTCCGCATCACGATGTCGTTAAAGACGTTTTCGCCAAAAATCTCGGGAATGTTCATATGTTTGACTCCTTAAAAGGGTTTATTGCAAAAGAACGTAGGGACGGGACGACGCGTTTGGGAAATCCGACGCTTACCCGTTTCGATCGATTACAAAAATTATATGAAAAGAAGCCGAGAAAGTCAAATAAATTCTCCCCGTTTTTCACCGAAAACAGTTTAAAATTGTTTCCGCGGACAATTACTTTATAAACTATCGTTTTTTTCGGCTTTCACTTTAAAAAACAAACCTATGTAGCCGTAATATATGCTTATCGGCGGTTTATTACCTGTATTTAACAAGAAACGAGCGCCGTTACTTGAAAAAACAAAGTTTAAAAAATTCGCACGAAACAGTTTTTTCCCTCTTCGGGTCACCTCGGAAGACAGATTTTCTCCCGCCGGCCGCGAGAAAAAACGCTCTTGAAAAAAGGCCCCGTTTTGCGTTGCCCTGCTCCCCTTTGCATATAGGAGGACGAAAGCGAACGATGAAACCTCCTCTCTTTTCCTCTCTTTTCCTCTCTTTTCCCTCCGTCCCTTTCTACCCCCTGCCTTTTTCCGTCCGCCATTCCTTCCCTTCGAAAACTTCCGAACGGAAGGAATGACCTGCCCCTTTTCCCCGTTCGTTGCGTTCGGGGCGCGCGCCCGCCTTCGTTTACCGCTCTGCCCGCTCGGGTTTCTTACCGAAATAGGCGTATAGCCCGCATTCGAGATTGGCGTTACAGAGTTTTTTCTTTCTGTCCGCGCTCTTGCCGAAAAAGCGTTCGAATTCCGAAAACGAAGTGAGCACGTAGGCGCTCCAATCGGGAAGGGCGCGGAAAGTCCTGCCGAAATCGCGGTAAAGACTCTTTACCTCCTCCTCGCCTAAAAGGCGTTCGCCGTAAGGAGGATTGCAGATCATCACGCCGTAAGGAACAGTGCTTTTAAAAGCGCGCATATCCGCCACGGAAAATACGATATTTTTTTCGACGCCCGCCCGCTTCGCGTGATAGCGGGCGACAGAGATCGCTTCCGCGGAAATATCCGAGCCGTAAACGCATACCTGCCTGCCCCGTTTTTCTCCGTCGCGCGCCTCTTCCCGCGCCCGTTCCAAAATTCCTTTCGGAGCGCATTCCCAAAAGCAGAAATCGAAGCTGCGATTGACGCCGGGGGCAATGTGAAGCGCCTTCATCGCCGCCTCGACGGGCAGCGTGCCGCTGCCGCAAAAGACGTCCGCGAAGGGCTTTTCGGGATCGGCATCGGGATTATAAAAGGACAGATCGACGAGCGCCGCCGCCAGCGTTTCTTTGAGAGGCGCCGTGTAGGCGAGAGAACGATACCCGCGCTTATGCAGTCCCTCCCCCGAAGTATCCAATGTCACCGTCGCCCTGTCCCGATACAGGGAAAAGCCGACCACGGATCTGGCGCCGCTCTCGCTCGCCGTGCGGCGGCCCGTTTTCTTTTTATCCATCAGACGGCGGATGATCGCCTTTTTCGCCACGCCGCCCGCCGCTTTCACCGCCGCCAGCGCGCTTTGGACGCTTTTGCCGTCCATGAGGATTTTGGAATCGACGCTCAGCCAATCCTCCCAAGGGATGGCGTAAAAATTGTCGTATAATTCGTCGAACGTGCGGGCGGGAAATTCGCGCAATTTGATAAGTACCCTTTCGCCGCTGCGCAGAAACACGTTGAGGCGGGCGACGTCCTGCCAATCCCCTTCCGTTTCTATCCTGCCGTTGAAAGCGGGCGCACGCTCGAAGCCGAGCGAAAAAAGCTGGCGCTTGACGATTTGTTCCAATCCCGCCGCGACGGGTATCAAAAGCTGCAAGTTCTTTTCTTTCATGCGTTCGTTTCTTCCCTGCCCCGTTCGTTTTCCCGCTGAATCTTTTTCGCCCACGCGGAAGCGATCTTCACCTCGTCGTCCCCGACGTCCACCGCGTCCTGTATGTCCATATCCAGCTTTTCCTGCTTCTTATAGTCGGAGCAGAGATATTTCTTGGTTTTGTAGCCGACCAGCACGGTCATGAAAGCGCTCACCGTTCCCTGTACGGCGCTGTCCACGAGGGTGTCGAGGAAGGGAATCTTGCGCGCCAGCCCCGTAAAAAATTTTCCGAACACGTTGAACCAATTGACGTTCTGCATCCCGTAGGCGATCAGCGAATTGCGCAGGACCGCGGTGTAGACGCGGAAGAGTTTGGCGTAAGAGGGGCGATAGCCGTAAACGCCCACGATCTGCTTGACCAAAGAGAGGTTGACGAGCAGCACGGAGAGGGCGTCGATCTTGTCGCTTTGAGAAATGGAAGTGGTCAAAAACACCTTGCCCGCGCTCTTCCAAATCAGAGCGTTTGCGCAGGAAGCCACGTCCGTGGCATACACCTGCCGCATCGTCTTTTTCAGCTCGTCCTTGTCCCCTTCGTCGAGCGCGGCGTCAATTTTTTCGGCGTTTTCCGAAGAAAGGTATCTGAATTTATAATTTCTCGGATTGGCATGATATTCCACGAGCGCGCGCGCCGTATCTTTCAGGGCGCGGTAGTTTCTGCGGCGCGCCATATCGCATTTGTCCGACGTGATATCGGTGATGAAAAACCGCGCGCCAAGCACTTTCGCGATCGGGCGCACCACGAAAAGAAGGATGAGGAGCGCCGTCAAAGCGACCATCAGGTATCCGAAAACGCGGTTTACCTCAAAACAGAGGGAGAGAACGTTTGCCAAAGCGCCGATGATCAGAATGACGATGATCGCCACCGCCGCCAAAATAGCGGCGAAGAAATTTTTTTCGTTTTTCTGTTTGAAGGCGTCGGACATGGAATCCGCGAAGCCCGTGGAATCCTCCTGCGCCCGCGCCGCGTATTGCTTTGCCTTGGGCGTCGTCACCGTGAGAGAAACGTTTTCCTCCCCGTTTTTTTTCTTTTTCTTTCTCATAGGTTTGTTTCCTTATCCCGTCCGACGCGCTTGTCCCCGCCGGCGTATCGAGTGCTACCATTGTACCACAGCGCCGCGCAAAAAGCAAGCGCCGCCGAAGTTTTGAGAAAAAATCCAAACCCGCTCGACAAAAAAGAAGAATTTTCCTCTGTAATTCGGTTTGAATTTTCGCTCGTTTGGTGTATAATGAAATCAGGTCGTATCGACGCAGAGGCGATATCAGCCTCCTTTTTGGAAACGTCTGCCGCTCGGCGGGAAAAGTATACTTTCTCTCTTTTTCCCTTCCGCGCTCAGTAAAAGTTTCTCTTTGCCCATGTCCTGTTTTGCGTCGGCACACCGCAGAAAAGGCGGCATTTTTTAAAATTCGCCGTCTTTCGGGAGAAGCCGTTTCTATGCTCGATTATACGAAAATGGCGATCAAGCAGACGATATCCGACCTGAAAAAAACGGATTATATCCGCAACGTCGCCACACAAATCATTTACATAATTTATCTTATCTATACCTTGATCGTCGGGACGGGCTACCTCGCCCTGAATATCGTGCTCCTGGTAATCTCCACCTCGTATTTCGTGTTCTTCCTCACCATGACCTCGCTCGGGAAGACTCCCGAAGGCAAAACCGTCAAAAAGACGGGCACGGCGGTGTACGTCTGGTGCAAGCGGCTCATCAAGCTGTTTACGCTGGGACTGACCGTTTACGGCATCTGTACCGCCGTGGAACACGTTTCCGCCCTCTCCGTCATTTTGGCGGCGCTGATGATTGTCGGATGGTGTTTGCAGATCATTTTCGAGGTACTCATCAAGATTTTAACCAATCGCGTCAATTTTATTTTGGAAGGATTGGAAGCGGACCTCGACAATATGTTGAAGCCCGTGCGTTCGGTGGGAAATTTCTTTAAAAAGGTGACGGGCAAGGAAGTGACGCCTCAGAAAGAACTGACGAAAAATCAGCTCAAACTCAAAGAGAAAGTCGAGGCGTACCGCGCCGAACAAAAACGGAAAAAGGCGGAGGAAAAAATCCGACGCGAAGTGGAACGCACGGCGGCGAAGCAGACGGCGAAAGAACAAAAGCGGGAGCAGAAAAATTCCGTGCGCATCGAAACCAAATTGTTAAGGGATGCGGACAAGCAGAAAAAGGCGGAAGAAAAAGCCGCGCGGCTCGCGGGGAAAAACGCCGCGGAAGAAGACGCAAAGTATCTTCCTTCCGCCGATGCCGGGGCGAATGCGGAAACAGCCCTCGCCCTCTCCGACGCGCCCGAAACGGACGCGCGCAAGAAGCCTTCCCTCTTTCGACGGCTCAAAGCGAAGCTTACGGGCGGAGAGGAAAACGGCGCCCTGTCCCCCGACAAAGAGGTGTTCGAAGAGGAAGAAAACGAGAACGCCGACTTTGAAAATACGAATTTTTACGAGCTGGGCGAGGAGGAAAGCGCGGACTTTTTCGACGAGGAACAGATCCCCTTTCTTTTGGCAGACGGCGAAGGCGACGAGGAGGACGGCGAGGACCCGGAGGAAGAAAACGGATCCGCCTTTCCCCAAAGCGAAGAGGACGCCAAGCGGCAGGCGGCGCTTCCCGAAAAAAAGAGCAAGCGAACGCTCTTTCCCTGGCGGCGCAAAAAGGGAAGCTGACGCTAAAAATAAAAACGGACGGGAAGGCGCGAATGCGTCCTTCCCGTTTTTGATAGAATCTCCCTGCGATTTTCGCGCGGAGGATTTCCCGCCTTTTTCCTTTCCGCATTTTTCAAAAACCAATGCGTAAGGAGATAAGCCGCGTTTTTTATTTTTGCCGATTTTCCAAAGCCCGACTCATAAGGAGGCGATAGTTTTCCAAAAATTCCCGTTTGCGTTTATCCGTGAGAAATCGACGCTGTCCGATCCCGTACGGCCATTCGACATCTCCGTTTTTGAAAATCCCATATTCCTCGTCCTCGTCGAACAGGAACTTTAACGCCTCGAAGCGGGCGTATTCCTGCACGGAAAAAAGATTGGGAGAAACCCACATTCTTTTCAATTTGGGCAGGGAGATAAAAGGACTTATCTCCCCGTCGAGCGGAATCGTACCGCTGAGAACCACCTCTTCCAGCTCGGGCAGACAAGCGAGCGGCGCAAAACTTTCCACCCGATTCGGATTTATCTGCGAAGTAATCGGACTTATCTGGAAATACCGCAAAGCACGCGCCTCGGAAAGTCCGCTTAAATCGGTAATATTTTTTCCGCCCTCGATCTCTAAGCATTGAAAAGAGGGCGTTTTTTTCATATTCCACAGTTTTTTGACCCGCGGGGGATAGAGATAGGCCATCTCCAAATCGTAAAATTTTTCCAGACAAGTCAAATCCTCGAAGCGGCCGCCCAAATATACGGCTTTTAAGCGCGGACTGCAACGCCCGACAAATTCTTCCAGCTCTTTCTGATTTTTCAAATGGACCGCCGCAGCGGCGACCTGCTTTTCAAAATCGTCGGTATATTCGCCCGAGGAAAAATACAACCCGCAATTTTGATAAAAATTCTCGCAGCTTTTACAGCGCAGACAGTATTCTTCATATAAAGACGCGCCGTCCGTCTTTTGATAAAAATACTCGTCGCATTTCAATTCCTGACGAATTTCGTACCTGCATCTTTTTTCGAAATATTTTTTCTCGTACTTTTCCGCGAGATCCATTTCCAATTTTTCTTTCCCCTTTCCAACGTTTTTCGTGTTCAGAATTTTTCCAAGAGTCCTTTGCATCCGCGGCAAATGTCCCGATAGGCGGCCTCGAAATCCCGCGTATACCACGGATCGGACACGTCCGCGTCGCTTCCCGCAAAAGAGAGCAATTTTCTGCACTTCTGTGCGCCGCCGGCGCCGAGAATGCGCCCGGCGCCCCGCAGGTTGCTATCGTCCATACAGAGAAACAAATCGTACTTTTCCGCGTCGGACGCTTTGAGCTGCACCGCGCGCTTCCCCTCGCACGAGATGCCGCGCGCGTTTAACAACGCCTTTACGGGCGGGTAGACGGGATTGCCGACGCCATTCCAAATTTCCTCCGAGGAAACCGCGGACGAGGCCACGAAAAATTCTTTCTCCCTTCCCGCCTTACCAAGCATATCTTTAAAGACGAATTCCGCCATCGGCGAACGGCAGATATTGCCGTGACAGACGAACATAATCCTATACATGGGTATCTCCGATGTCCTGATTTATCTCTTTCAAACGGCTTTTCGCGCGTCGCTTCTGCCTTTGAAAAACGCTCATTCGCGAAACTGATAGCGGTAAAGTTCGGCATACAAACCGCCTTTCTCCACCAATTCCTCGTGAGTGCCTCTTTCCGCAATCACGCCGTCCGTCACCACAAGTATCTCGTCGGCGTTTTTGACGGTGGAAAGCCTGTGCGCCACTACTAGCGTCGTCCTGCCCTTGGAAAGCTCGGCAAGCGAACTTTGGATCTGCATTTCCGTCATGTTGTCGAGCGCGGAAGTCGCCTCGTCCAAAATCAGCACGGGCGGATTCTTCAAAAAGGCGCGGGCGATGGAAATGCGTTGTTTCTGACCGCCCGAAAGCTTGACGCCCCGTTCCCCCACTTCCGTTTCGTAACCGCCGGGAAGCCCCATGACGTAATCGTGGATATTGGCGCGCTTGGCGGCAAGGATCATTTCCGCTTCCGATTTGTCGGGGGAGCCGTACATGATATTGTCGCGGATGCTCCCCGCGAAGAGAAAGACGTCCTGGGCGACGACGGCTATCTTGTCCCGCAGCGTTTCGCTGGAAACGTCGTTGATATCCGTTCCGCCGATGGAAATGACGCCTCCGTCCCTGAGATAGAAACGGGGCAGGAGATGGCAAATGGTCGTCTTTCCGCCGCCCGAGGAGCCGACGAGCGCCACGGTTTCCCCCTTTTTGACGGTGAAGGAAATGCCTTTCAGCACCGCCGTGTCCTCCCCCTGTCGATTTTTATAGCCGAACGTCACGTCGTCGAACACAATATCGCCGTCGAGATCGGTTTCGACGGGACGTTCGGGCTGATACTCGGAGGGCATATCCATCAACTCGCAGAAGCGCTTGAAGCCCGTCATGCCGTCCTGGATCTGTTCAAACAGCGTCACCAAAGTGCGCAAGGGGTTCAAAAGCATGGTGATATAGAGAATATACGCCGTAAAGTCCGCGCCCGTGACGACGTCGAAATAGAACAGCAATCCGCCCGAAACGAGAGCCAGCAGATACAAAAAGTCGTTGAACGCAGACATACCCCCCTGAAACATTCCCATCGCGCGATAGGATTCCGCGCGCGCCTTTTTAAATCTGCCGTTGACGACGTCAAACTTTTTCTCTTCCGTGTTTTCGGCGTTGTAAGCCTTCGTGATGCGCACGCCCGAAACAGAAGACTCGATTTCGGCGTTGATTTCCGCCACCTTCTTTCTCGATTCCTCGAACGCTTTGTTCATGCGCCCGCGCGCCTTGATCGCAAAAAACAGCATAAAGGGAATGTAACAGAGCACGATGAGCGCCAGCCAGCCGTTGATGGTGCAGAGCATGATCAGCGCGCCGACGATGGAAATAAAGGAATTGAAAACGTCCTCGGGTCCGTGATGCGCCAGCTCGGAAACCTCGAAAAGGTCGTTGATGATGCGGGACATGATGCCGCCCGTCTTGTTCTCGTCAAAAAAGGAAAAGGGCTGCGTTTCGATATGTCGGAACAAATCCCGCCGCATATCCCCTTGAATGCGAACGCCTAAAACGTGCCCCCAATATCCGACGATGAAAGTAAGCACGCTCTTCACCGCGTAAATAGCCGCCAAAACGATCGCCCAGACGATCAGCAGCCGCAGATTCTGATTGGGGACGTAATCGTTCATGATATTCCGCGCGATCATGGGATAAAACAGATTGCAGACGGAAATCGTAAACGAACAGATCAAATCTACGATAAACAGCCGCCGATGCGGCCGATAATAGGAAAAGAATCTCCTGATCAGCTTCATAATCAGCTATGCCTCCTACTCTATAAAAACTCCGACCCAAACGGCGCGGCGTCCCGACGTTCTCCCTTCAAGACGCGCCGCGTTTTTAAGGGGAACTCTTGGGCGAAACATCTTTAACGCGCGTATCCGCCGCTTGTCCTCCAAAAAAAGAAGAGCCGCGCCCGTAAAAAGGGCAAACGCTATGCGCCTATCCGAAAAAACGCCCTTTTCTCCGCGATTGCCGACGACTTTTCGCGCGAAAAAGGATTGATCGGCCGCGTTTTATGCCTATCTTTCGTCCGCCAAACGGACGCTCTTTGCGGCGTTCCCGCCTGAAAGAAAGCTCTTTTTCATTCTTTCGTCTTCCGCTCCCGCAAACCGCCGCAATTCTTTAAAGAGGAAGCCGTTTTCAAAGAACGCCTCCCTTTCCCGATTCGGGTCTTTCGATTTATAATATTGAATTTTCCCCTATATTCTATCATAAATACGCATAAAACGCAACCAAAACGACGGGAAAGCGCGACAAAAAAGCGAACCGTATCCCCTATGAGCACAAGGAGAAAACGCCCGCTTTTTCGTCAATGAAATAGAGTTATATAAATCGGTAACGTATGAACATAAGAATCAGGGTTTCCGCCGTTTCCGCCCGCGCAAGCTTAAAAAGCGGCGCCGCTTACAAAGAAACGAAACGGGAGGGTTTTCGCCCTTCCTCCCGCCCGTGAAATTTCTTTTCGGGAAGGAACGGAAACGGTCGGTTTATTTATTCGGCTTAGAAGGCTTTTTTGCCTTACGGGAAGCGCACGCGCCGGAATGCGGACAGGAAGAACAGCCGCAGTCACAGCCCGACGATTTGCCTTGTTTTTTACGGATAATCGCGCATACGATCACCGCCGCCACGATGGCGACCGCCGCAATTACGATGATGATTTCGATGGGTTTCATGATCTCCTCCCGATAGAAGAATGCCGAGTGCAAGAAAAATTTTTTCCGACCGAATAAGCCGCGAAACAACTTTAACGTTTTTTCCGCCGCGGCGGGGAAATGCTGTCTTTACACGGGCGATGAAGAATTTGAAGCGCGTTTTATCTTTCCGCCGCCGTTTGCCCCGCAAAAACCAATGCGGCGGACAAAAATCGATAGGAAACGCTTTTTAAAAACTGAACGTTTAAAGCGACGAAAGAATCTGGGCCGCACTTTTGCGTTTTCAAAAAGTTTACGGGACAAGCGCCCCGAAAACAGGCGTTCCGCTTACTTTCCGATTCTTTCAAAAACAATTTGTCAAGCGAATCCGACAAAATATTCCAAAGCTTTTTCCCTTCGTCTTTCGGCTGCATTTTTTATGCGCCAAAGGCGCCCGCGCTTTCCTTTCAGTTCCGGGCATCCGACAAGCGCGGACGTCCGGAGCCGAATTTTTGAAAGTTTCAGTCCCTTTCAGGAAAGCCGAAAGGAAGAGTTTTGAGAGGAAGGGGAAAGCTTTATCAAGCCGCCTGCGCCTTTGCGTCCGAATCGGCTTTCAAAGTCATCTTTTTGTCGGATTTATTTTTGAGCACGATGATCGCCGTGACGATCGCGGCAGCCGCCAGCCAGAGGAACGCCGTCCACCACCAGCTGCCGATGGTGTATACCGCCGCCGAGATGGCGTAGGAAGAAACCATCCAGAAGAGGATCGTCCACTTCAATTTGCCTGCGGGCAGTTCGGCTTTTGCCGTCGCCACCGCCGCGAAGCAGGGAATCGTCGTCATATTGAACGCGATGAAGGAAAGCAGCGCGGGAACGGTGATACCCGTAGCCTGAATCATCGCCACCGCTTCGAGGACGCCGTCTTCGCTGGCTTCCCCGCCCTCTATCAGCGCAAGGATTTCCTGTAAAGTTTCTTCGGGAAGTCCCGCGAGCGCGCCGTTTCCGGCAGCCGCCACGATACAGCAGGCGAGCGTGAAGAAGGTGGCGATGACGTTTTCCTTGGCGATGAGCCCCGTCACCGCCGCCACCGCGAACACCCAGCCGAACGCAGACAATTGCGAACCGAAGCCGAGCGGCGTGAAAATGGGTTGAATGAGTTTGCCCAAAGAGGCGAGAATGGAACTGTCCATATCGTCGCCGATATAATGCCAATCCCAGCCGAATTTGGATAGGAACCAGATGACGATAGTAGAAGCGAGAATAATCGTAAACGCCTTCTTGACGAAATGTTTTACTTTATCCCACAAGTGCAGCATCAGATTGCGCAATCTCGGCGCGTGATAGGCGGGAAGTTCCATGATAAAGGGAGGCGTTTCTCCTTTCATCGTCGTGCTGCGCATCACTAAAAGACAAACGACAGCCGCCGCCATGCCCAAGACGTACATGGAATAGGTGATGGCGTCCGCGTTGCCGACGCCGAATTTCGTGACGATACCGCCCGCGATAGCCGTCAAAATGGGCAGCTTCGCGCCGCAGGAGAAGAAGGGAATGACGCGGATGGTGGCAGTCCGTTCTTTCTCGTCGGACAGGGTACGGGTATTGATCATCGCGGGCACGCTGCATCCGAAGCCCATGATCATGGGCATAAACGCTCTTCCCGAAACGCCGAAGCGACGGAAAATTCTGTCGAGAATGAACGCCACGCGCGCCATATATCCGCTGTCCTCCAAAACGGAGAAGAAGAGGAAAAGAACGAGGATCTGCGGCAGGAAGGAAAGCACCGAGAACAAACCGCCCAACACGCCGTCGCAGACAAAGCTGACCGCCCAGGCGCCGGCGTTCGCCGCTTCCATACCCTGCCCCGCCAGCCCCGTGAGCGTATCCGTCAAAAGCCCCAGAGCATTGGCGAGAATGACGCCGGGAGAATTCAATCCGTCCGAAAAGAAGATGCCGCCCGCGGCAGTTTCTTTAATCCCGCCCGCCCATTCGCCGAAAGGTCTGACGATGGCGCCGAGATAGAAAAGGTCCTCGGAAAAAGTAAAATGGAAGATTGCAAACAGGATGAGAAGAAAGAGAGGAATCCCCGCCCATTTATGGGTGAGCACTCTGTCCGCCTTATCCGATTTCGTGATCTTGCCCTTCGACGACTTCGACGATTTTTTCAGTACGGGCGAAAAGTTTTCGGATATGTATTGATAGCGCGCATCCGCGATCTCCGCTTCCGTATCGCCGCTAAGTCCCCCTTTTTGACCGCCGCTTTCTTTAAGATATCTTTGCAATTTGTCCGATTCCGCGGGACTTTCCGCGATTTCGAGTTCGTCCTTTTCCAGCAGTTTCACCGCATGGAACAAAGGCGCGCTCTTCTTTTCTTTCAGCATTCCCTCCGCATAAGCGATCGCTTCGCCCAGTTTCGAACGGGTGAGGACGCTCGTCGCCGACCTCGGTTTCTTTGCCGTTTCGACGGCGCGCTTCATCAGAAGATCGGTGTTTTTGTCTTTGAGCGCCGAAATTGCCACTACGGGCAAACCGATTCGTTGTTCCAAAACGTCGACGTCCAGCTTATCCCCGTTTTTGATGAGCACGTCCGCCATATTGAGCGCGACGATCATCGGAATATCCACTTCCATCAGCTGAGTCGTGAGATAGAGATTGCGTTCGAGATTGGTCGCGTCGACGATATTGATGATGCAGTCGGGACGCTCGTCGAGGATGAAATTACGCGCGATGACCTCTTCGGGCGTATAGGGAGAGAGGGAATAAATGCCGGGCAAGTCGACGATGTCTACCGGTTCGCTTCCCTTTTTATAGGTGCCCTCCCGCTTATCCACGGTGACGCCCGGCCAGTTGCCGACGTGCGCCGTGCTTCCCGTCAGGGCGTTGAACAAAGTAGTCTTTCCCGAGTTAGGATTTCCCGCCAAAGCAAATTTCAACATATTCCGTTTGCCGCCTCCTTCCGCATCGACTCCATTTCCACACAAGCGGCTTCCGCCTTGCGCAGAGTAAGTTCATAGCCGCGGATCGTGATTTCCAGAGGATCCCCGAGCGGCGCTTTTTTGCGGAGCACGACGTCCGCTCCGGGCGTCACGCCCATATCGAAAAGGCGCCTGCGAATCGCGCCGCCGCCCGAAACGGAAAGGATTTTTCCGCTCTCTCCGACGGCAAAGTCCGATAAAAATTTAGCCATTATTTTCAATCTCCTTATACAGATTTTGACGGGACGCGACTTTTTCTTTAAAGCAAAAATCGGTCCTGTCTTTTTAACGAAGTAAAAGGCGCCGTCGCCGCATACCTGCCCCGTGTCTTTTCTCAAAGACCGTTTCGCCGAAATCTCTTTGGCGACAAAAATCGCAAATTTTCCCCCTTTCGGCTCTCTTTTCTCGAATCCGCGTTTTCTATATCCTGTCCGCGCGTTTTACGCAAGACCGCGCATCATCGTTTTAAAATACGATTGCTTTATCGATATCGGCTCCGCCCCTTCCCGTAAGCCCCCTTTTTCCTTTTTTCATACCGACGATACGCCAAGCCGCGGTTTCCGTCTTTTTCCAACGGTTTCAAACGGCAATCCGAAAAAAATGCCGAAAGCAACGGAGCTATGTAAGAGTCAAGCCACAAAGATCCCCGCGGACATCTGTCTGTCGAGAGCCATACGCCCGTCCTTGACTTTGAGGATGACGGCGCCCCCTTCCGCGCTCAAAACGGTGATCTTCTGTCCTACGGCAAGTCCCAGATTTTCCAGATGCCTTTTTACCTTATCGTCCGCCGCAAGCCTCTTGATTTCCACTTCTTCGCCCAAAGGCGCCATTTTTAAAGGCATATCTTTTCTGTCCTCCGCCCAATTTATTTTAACCAAGGTTAATTTTATTTCGGAAAAGAAAACGGCAATTTGCCGCATTCCCTCTTTTATAAGTTTTTTGCCCGTTCTGTAAAGTCCCTTCTCTTTTCGACAACCTTCTCTTTCGCAAAGGCAAAATTATTTTTAAACCTCAGTTAAGTTTTATTGTATTATATCATCATTTTATGCCGATGTCAAGAATTTTTTAACCATGGTTAATAATTTTTTTGAATTTTTTTACGTTGCGGATTTAATTTTTCTTTCCCCTCGTGCGGGGCGCTTAAAAAGTTTTTGTCAAAGAAGAGCACGTGATCGATTAAATGTAAAAAGTCCCCGCAAAGTTTCCTTTGGGGAGAAGAGCTCATCTTAAAAAGTTGTACGTATGCTTTCTTTTATAGTTAAAAGTCGGATAAAGCACGATCTTTCCGTTTGCAGCGTTATAAAATCCCTGTCCTTTCCTCTTGACGTCAAATCGCAACACAGAGGAGAGTTCGTCGCTTTTCATGATTAAAAAGACCGCATCTTCCCCTTTTGATTTAAAAAGTATGTTTAAAGGAGCGATTGCAATTTGCAGTGTTAAAAAACTCTGCCATTTCCTTTTTTACTTTAAAGACCCGCTTAAAGAAGAAGTCGACGTCGGATCCGTTTTCCCCGCCGCTTCCGTGGGCGTCAAAATTTCTCTCAACGGCTTCCGACGGCGGAAATATCCAAGAATAAACAAGAGGGACGGAGAAAACTCCGTCCCTTTTTTCGCGCGTTTGTAAGTCGGCAAGAAGCCGACGACAGAAAGCGATTATTTTTTTTCCACGCATTTTTTCATCATCTCGAAAGTTTCGTCGCCGACGAGATGTTCCATTTTGCAGGCGTCCGTTTCCGCCGCCGCGGGGGAAACGCCGTATCGGATGAGAAAATCGCGGATGATGCAGTGTTTTTCATAGACGGCGGAAGCGTAAACTTTGCCCTCTTCGGTCAGATAGAGATGCTTGCCGTCTTCATAAACGTAATTTTTTTCGCAAAGCAATTTCACGGCTTTATTCACCGCGGCCTGGGAAACCCCGAGTTTTTTCGCCACTTCGATGCGGTGCACGAAGGGCAGCTGCCCGCTCAGCAGGAGGATGCTTTCGAGATAGTCCTCTTCCGATTGATTGCTTTTTTTAAATTCGCCGTTCATAAATTTCCCCTCCCCGCGTCAAATAAACGCTTCTCCTTTGTCCTGATAAGCGGCACATTGATCGCCGCAAAGTCATATGGCATAAAAATCCGCAGTTTCGCCCCGCTTTTAAAAATGCCGCCAAAATCGGCCGTTTTGCATATCGGGAACGGCGTTTACGCAAAAGCCGTTTTTCTCGTCCGAAACATTGCCTGCAATCGGCTCTCTGCCGCGGCCGCGAAAAAGTATTCTCCTGCAATTTTGCAAGGTTTGCCGCTCAAAGCCCTCTTTCCACAGTTGCCGTTTCCACGGCGCTTTTGTCCTCCTCCGCGTTCCCTGTAATAAACATCGCGTCGCCGAAACTGAAAAATCTGTATCGATGTTCCACCGCGTACCGATAGACGTTTAAAATTTCCTGCCTTCCCGTCATACAGGCGACCAGCATGATCAAAGTGCTTTCGGGCAGATGAAAATTGGTGATCAAGGCGTCTACGCACTTCATTTTATAGGGCGGGTAAAGGAAAATTTCCGTATTGCCGCTGCAAGGATGCACGAATCCCCTTTCATCCGCCACGCTTTCCAGCGTGCGCACGGACGTGGTGCCGACGGCGATGATCCGCCGCCCCTCCCGTTTCGCGCGGTTGATAGTGTCCGCCGCCTTTTCCTCCACGCGGTAAAATTCCGAATGCATCTTGTGCTCGGTGATGATCTCCTCGCCTACGGGACGGAAGGTGCCCAGTCCGACGTGCAGCAATACCTCCGCGATTTCCACGCCCCGCGCCAAAAGCTCCTTTAAAAGCGCCTCGGTGAAATGCAGCCCCGCCGTCGGCGCCGCCGCCGAACCGTCTATTTTGCTGTAAACGGTGTTGTAGCGGCTCTGATCCGCCAGTTTTTCCTTGATGTACGGCGGCAGAGGCATGGTGCCCGCTTCCGAGAGAATATCCTCGAAAACGCCGTCAAAATGAAATTCGACGATGCGCTCCCCGCTTTCCGTAATCCCTTTCACCGTCAGAGAAAGCTTGTCGTTTATCTTCATCGAAACGCCGATTTTTCCCTTTTTGCCGGGCTTCATCAGCACTTCCCAGGTAGTCATATCGTACCGCTTCAAAAGCAGCACTTCCACCAGACCGCCGTGTTCGGTCAGCGCGTACATACGCGCGGGAATGACTTTGGTATTGTTGACGACGAGGACGTCCCCCGCTTTTACATATTCTTTGATATCGCGGAAAATCCTGTCCTCTATTTTCTTCGTGTTCCTGTCGTAAATCAACAGGCGGGAGGAATCCCTCGGCTCCGCGGGCGTCTGGGCGATCAGTTCGTCGGGCAGTTCGTAATAAAAATCGCTCTTTCTATATTGTGTCTTTTCTTCCATAACCATAAAAGCCTTCCCTTTGGTATTCCGTCATCTTTCCCCGCCGTTTTTCGATACGATTCGCCCCGAAGAGTTCACCTTTTGTTGTTTCTCCGCGATTTTATTCGTCCGGATCGAAGAGGGAAAACTGCTTTTCCGCCTTTTTGCTGAATTTTACGCCCATATGCTCGTACCCGTCTTTGAGGCAGATTCGTCCCCGCGGCGTGCGGGCGATAAATCCGAGCTGCAAAAGATAGGGTTCGTAGACGTCCTCGATGGTGTTGACGTCTTCGTTGATCGTCGCCGCCAGCGTTTCCAATCCCGCGGGGCCGCCGCCGAATTTCTCGATGAGCGCGCGAAGCAGACTCCTGTCCGTCTGATCCAGTCCCAGCTTGTCTATTTCCAATCTTTCGAGAGCGAAGCGCGCGTCGGAAAGAGTCACTTCGCCGTTGCCCTTGACGGCGGCGAAATCCCGCACCCGTTTTAAAAGTCGATTGGCGATACGGGGGGTGCCGCGGCTGCGTCGGGCTATCTCCGCCGCCGCGTCCGCGTCGATGGCAATATCGAGCGCCCCCGCCGAATGGGAAATAATTTTTTCGAGCTCTTTGGGCGTATACATTTCCAAACGGTTGATGATGCCGAATCGGTCCCGCAAGGGAGAAGCCAGCATTCCCGCCCGCGTCGTGGCGCCGATGAGGGTAAACTTTTTCAGGGAGAAACGAATGTTGCGCGCGGAAGGTCCCTTGCCGACAATGATATCGAGCGCATAGTCCTCCATGGCGGAATAGAGAATTTCCTCTACGGAATGATTGAGGCGGTGTATCTCGTCGATAAACAACACGTCCCCCTCGTTGAGATTCGTGAGAATGGCGGCGAGATCGCCCGAACGCTCGATGGCGGGGCCGCTCGTCAGCTTGATCTGCACGCCCATTTCGTTGGCGATGATATGCGCCAAGGTGGTCTTGCCGAGTCCGGGAGGGCCGTATAACAAAACGTGATCGAGCGCTTCTCCCCGCTGCTTTGCCGCCGCGATATAGACGTTGAGATTTTCCTTGACTTTCTCCTGACCGACGTAATCCGCCATCGTTTTGGGGCGAAGCGCGTTTTCCTCCGCGTCGTATTCGGTTTTGGTGCTGACGATCAGATTATCGCCCTCGTAGTCCTCGTTTTCGAACATAGTAAACTCCGTGTTTTTGTATTTTTTGCCTTTTCGGACATTCGCCTCAGCCCTGCCCGCCCCTTTTCTTTATCGGTTCCCTATCCATGCCGTCAAAGACGGCGGCGCGCACGCATAAAAGCCGTCATTTTAAAATCCCGTGAACGTCAAAACGCATTTCCCCGCCCGATAAAAATCCCGGCATTTTCCCGCTTTGCTTCTATGGAAAAGGCTCCCTGCGTTTTTCTCTTTCCCGTCCTTCCGCGCCTATACGCCCGATTGCAAGGCTTTCATGATCACGTCCTCGGTGGTGTTCGCCCCCGTTTCGTGCGCCCGCTTTACGGCCCGCACACTCTCGGCGCGGGTAAATCCGAGTCCCATCAAAGCCGCCACCGCATCCTCGTCCGCCGCCGACAGCCTGCCGTTTTCGCTTCCTTCCGCGGCCGCGCCCGCGTTCAGACCGCCACCGCCCGCGCTGATGACCTCCGCCGCGGAAATCTTGCCGTGAAGCTCCAAAATAATTTTTTCCGCGGTCTTCTTTCCGAGTCCCTTGACGGCGGAAAGGCGTTTGACGTCCGCGGTGGCGACGGCGGCGGCAAAATCGTCCCCGCTGAGCGCGGACAGCACCGCAATGCCCATTTTCGGCCCCACGCCCGATACGGAAATCAGTTTCAAAAACAGTTCCTTTTCTTTTGGGGAAGCGAAGCCAAACAGCGTCATGCCGTCCTCTTTCGCCTGCAAATAGGTATACAGTTCGGCAATGTCGCCGTTGCCCACCTTTGCGAAGGCGCCGCCCGAACAATATACCTCGTAGCCCACGCCGTTTACGTCCAGGATCATCGTTTCGGCAGTCGTAGTCAAAACCCTGCCCCTCAAATATGCTATCAAAACCGCGCCTCCTCGTTACTTTTCGTTTCGTTTTCTCGCCTTTTCCAAATCCAGAGCGGATTTGAAATAGCTGCCCGTCACCGCGTTTTTACCCTTCGTGCGCGTATTGTTTTCCACCGAGAATAAAGTGCCGAACCGGCTGGTAAACGCATGGCACAAAGCGATTGCCAGCGCGTCCGCGGCGTCGTCGGGACGGGGAATGTTTTTCAGTTTCAAAAGGGAAGCCACCACCTGCTGAATCTGTTTTTTATCGGCGCGGCCGTATCCCGTCAGCGCCTGCTTGATCTGCATGGGCGTGTATTCGTACAGTCTGCCGCACTTTTTGACGCAAGCCAAAAGGGTCACGCCGCGCGCATGGGCGACCGCGATGCCCGTCGTGATATTTTTCGTGAAAAACAATTCCTCCAAAGCGACTTCTTCGGGAGAAAAACGGTCGATGATCTTATTCACACCCTCTTCGAGAATGGCGAGGCGGACGGGCAGCGTTTCCTCTTTGGGCGTTTGCACAACGCCGTAATCGACGGCGCGGCAGTTGCCGTTTCCGTCCTTGTCCACTACCCCGTATCCCATTGTGGCGATCCCGGGATCGATACCCAATATAATCATATTTCCTCGCTTTACGCCCCGAAAAGACTTGATAATTTCATCGAAACATAGTAAAATAAAAGTAAGAATTGAGGATAACCCCATTCTTGTATTCTATTTTAAACCAATGCGGTAAAAAAGTCAAGCAAACAAAAGGACGGAGAAGGGAATCATGAAATTATGGGAAGGAAGATTCGCCGCGCCTACGGCGGCGGACGCGGATACGTTCAACGAGTCGCTTTCGTTCGACAAAAAACTCTATAAAGCGGACATTACGGCCTCGCTCGCGCATTCGGAGATGCTGGGCAGATGCGGGATCATTTCCCAAGAAGATAAAGCCCAAATCCACAAGGGACTCAAAGCCATTCTCTCCGACATCGAAGCGGGAACGCTGCCCATGCAAGGACAGGAGGACATTCACTCCTTCGTGGAAAACGAACTGGTGAAAAGGATCGGGGACGCGGGCAAGCGCCTGCACACCGCCAGGAGCCGCAACGATCAGGTAGCTACGGATTTTCGGCTTTACGCGCGCTCGTCCGCGGAGGAGGTCGTGCGCCTCTTAGCGGAGCTCATCTCTGCCCTGGTAGGGCTTGCCGAAAAAAACGTGCGGCATATCATGCCCGGCTATACCCATTTGAGAAAGGCGCAGCCCATCAACTGCGCGCAGTATTTCAACGCCTACGCGGAGATGTTTCTTCGGGACGCGGCGCGTTTTTCGGATACGCTTGGAAGAATCGACGTGATGCCGCTGGGCAGCGGAGCGCTCGCGGGGACGAGCTATCCCATCGACCGCGAGATTACGCGGGAACTCTTAGGCTTTAAAGAAATTTCCCAAAACTCGCTCGACGCGGTATCCGACCGCGACTTTGCGGCGGAATATCTCTTCGATTGTTCGCTCGTGATGGCGCACTTATCGCGGCTGTGCGAGGACACCATCCTGTATACGTCCACGGAATTCGGATTTTGGGAAATGCCGGACGCCTACTCGACGGGATCCTCCATCATGCCCCAAAAGAAAAACCCCGACATCTGCGAGCTGGTACGCGGCAAAACGGGCAGAGTCTACGGGCATCTCACGGCGCTTCTGACGACGATCAAGGGCATCCCCCTCGCCTACAACAAGGACTTGCAGGAGGATAAGGAAGGCTTTTTCGACGCGGAAAAGACGGTCAAAGACTGCCTTGCGATCTATACGGAGATGCTGAAAGAGATCGCTCCGAACGTAAAGCGCATGGAAGAAGCCGCGGCGGAAGATTTCACCTGCGCGACGGACGTCGCGGACTATCTGGCGAAAAGGGGGGTCCCCTTCCGCACCGCGCACGGCGTCGTCGGCAGGATCGTCCGCTATTGCCTCCAAAACGGCAAGACATTGGAAATGCTGACTTTGGACGAATATAGGCGGCACAGCGACGTTTTCGAGGCGGACATTCTCGAAACGGTGAAGGCGCATTCCTCGGCGGACGGCAGAAACAGCGTGGGCGGCAGCAGCGTCGCCGCGGCGCGCGCGGGAATCCGCAGCATCAAAAAACGCCTGAAACAGTTTTTGGCCGTTTAAAATTATTTCCTATTTCGCAAAAATTTTACATTCGGGCCGCCTTTTTTCGGCGGCTCGTTTTTTTGATGTAAAAAGCGTCCGAAAACGGACGAAAAGGGGGAAAAGACGGGGAATCAAATACCCGATTGTTTCAAATGATAGTAAAAGTTAGAGCGGGACATATCACAGTGCGCCAAAGCTTCCTTCAACGTGATCTTTTTTTCTTTAAAAGCCTGCGCGGCGCTTAAAAACTGCGGCGTGTGTTCTTTTCGGGGGCGACCGAAGCGTACCCCCTGCCGCTTTGCCGCGGCGATTCCCTCCGCCTGCCGCGCGCGGATGTTCGCCCTTTCGTTTTCGGCGACGAAGGAGAGCACTTGAAGCACGATGTCGGAAATAAATTTTCCCACCAGCGTGTCCGCTTTGGTGCGGGTATCGAGAAGGGGCATATCCAAAACGAGAATATCGGCGCCGAGCTTGTTGGTGAGGAAACTCCATTCCTCTATGATCATCTGATAGTTGCGTCCCAGGCGGTCGATAGATTTAATGACGAGCAGATCTCCCGTCTTTAATTTTTTCGTCAGGCGTTTGTATTCGGTGCGGTCGAAATCCTTGCCGCTCTTTTTATCGGAATAAATATTTTTTTCCTCTATTCCGAAGGTGAAAAAAGCGTGCAGCTGTCTTTCCAGGTTCTGATCCGTAGTGGATACGCGCGCATAAGCATAAATCGTCATCCTATTATCTCCTCTTCGTAAGATTATAAAAATTTATTGACAAGGCGGTGCCGTTCGTGATATAATATAAGAAATCATTGATAATTCGACAACATTATATCCCCTTGTCTATTAATTTATACGTTTTTAGGACATAAAAAAAGCCCTGCGAAACGCTTTCGCAAGGCCGAAAAAAATCGAAAAATATTAAAAAATGTCGTTTATGTTCCTGTTAGGAAAATTATAGGTTTTCGGGACGTTTTTCTTCCTGTCGCTTTCGGAAAAAAGAGAGTTTTTCCCGAAAATCGCCCGATTTCCGATCCCTTTCACAGATTCCGAAAACGTCCGAAGCGCCGATACGAAAGGAGAAAATGAGAAAATGAAAAACGATCAGCACGATATATTCGAAGACTTGCAGCATCTGTTAGCCCTCGATTATCTTTCCGATTTGAGATTTCATCCCTATCGGAAAGAAGCCGAAAGACTTTTGGCACATCTCGATTTGACGAAATATCCTCTGCGTGCGCTCTGCGAGATAGCGGAGTATTTATTTTCAAAAAAAATTTCCTTTTCCACGTATGCGGACGCCGCCGAATTTTTTGCCCAAAGGACGGTCTGCGGCGACCCTGAAAGCGAAACGGAAGAAACAAACGAGCCTAAATAAGGGCTTTAAAAGCTTCACGGGAGAATGTACGGCGCGGCAAAACGCGTACCGCAAAAGAGCGTCGGCAGACGCGAGATAAACGCGATATAAAAAAACAAGGGCGCGGCGAACGCGCAATTTTCATAAAAATTGTCGCTCCGCGCGAAGAAAGTCAAGTACGTCACGCCCGCGTTTTCTATGAAAAACTTTTATTGAAAAGGCGATAAATAATAAGGGAACGGCGGCGAGTTAAAAAAACATTGCCAGGAAAAAATTAAAAAGTACGGCAACGATTTTTAAGGAACGGGATTGTCAGGAAAGAGGCAAAACGAGGACAAATTCACGATTTACGAGAAGCCGTCGAAAGACAGGAAATAGCGATCCCCGCGTCAAAACGCGGGGTAATTCATAGGCGGACAAAACCTTGCGCCAAAATTCCCCGCCGCAAAAAATTATGGTCTGCCGTTTGCGTTATCCTCTTTGAACGGGTCCCCGCAGCTTTCTTCCTTACGCCTCTTTCCCCCATTCTCTCCGTATGCCGTTCACTGCGGACCGTTTTATTTTTCTTTTCCGTCCGCTTTCGAGCGACTTTTTTCTTTGCCTTTTTATCCCGCGTTAAACGCGGGGACCATACCGACAAGGCGCGGAGAAAAACGCGCCGTTTTTTAACTCTGAAAAAATTTTTTCAAATCTTAAAAAAAGATGGCAGTCAGCGCTTGACATCGGAAAATTCCGTGTTATAATAGCCCTGCGACGGGCAAGAAAGCGGAAAGCCTCCGAATTTCCGCACTACCCGAAACGGGCACAAAAAAGCGACGGGTTTTGTACCCTTTCCGAACGAAAAATTCGTGAAAGGAGAAAAAACACATGACGATTGTGCAATTTATCAACTTCTTGCACGGCTGCGGACTGGACGTGCTTGCCCTCGGGCTTTTAGACAGCCTGCTCACTTCCCTCGTCAAGAAACTTTCCCAAAAACTCAAACGGAACGCGCCGAAGACGTATCTGACGGCCGTGCCTTTTCTGCTGGGAATGCTCTTGTTTGCCCTCTGGTTTCTCCTCGCCTTCCCCGCAGCCGCCCTCTTTTCGGAAAACGCGGCGCTCATCGCGCAGCGCGGCTTTTCCGTAGGCGTCGCCGCGAGGCTTTTCGGAAAGTTCTCCCGCGGTTTCTTTCCGAGAGAGCGAAGAGGGACGAACGCGGGAGGGCGGCGGCGAACTTCCGATTTTGCGGGAAACGGATGCGCGGCAAAGGGCGGGAGGTAATTCCTCCGACGGCTTCTAAACGGCTCTTTTCGGAGAGCCGCAGTCGGGAAGAGCGAACGAAATTCTTTTCACGCCCGCGGGAATAAACGGAAAAACAAGAAAACAGGAAAGCGGAAAAACTTTGACGCGCTTTCTTTCCGAGTCTTCCGACGAAGAAACTTCCGCTCCCGAAAAATGGATTTGCGGCGTTCTCCGCCGAAGGGAATGCCGCCGCGCCGCTTTTAAAAAAGCGATAACGCAAAAAAGAAACTGCCGCAACGCTTCGCGGCAGTTTCCTCTGTTTTTAAGATCTTTTATAGAACTTGTCTTTCTTTGGGCGTCTTTCGGCCTTTCTTTCTCTTTTTTGAGTTTCGTAAAATTCAAGTATTCTCAACCCTGCCCCTTTGAATAGAGGAGATCACCTCTCCGATGCCGGCGCGTAAGCAGAGAGAGCGCCCCGCGATCTCCGCGGGCGCATAGGCGTTTTCCAGATTGACGCAGGCGTAAAACGCCCGTTTGTTTTCGGCGGTGAGCCGCCAAAAAGGATATTTAATGATGCCGGGCGTGTTGCTGCCGACGCCGAGTTCGAGAAACAATATTTTCTTTTCCCGATATTTTTCGATAAATTTTTCATATCGGCGGCAGGCGGCGTGCCAGCCCGCGTCCTCGACAAACGTCGCGTCGCAGCGCAAATTCATCGTCATCGGCTCGCCGCAGACGGGACAGCGCGGAACCAGCGCGGAGGGAATCGTCATATTTTTCTCTTCCTTCCGCATTTTTAAAACGACGGCTTCGTTATCGTACGTTTTGTCGTGGCAGGGCACGCGGCACTGAAACAGACCGTAGTCCCCCTGCGTATAAAAGAGCCGCTCTTTCCCGAATCCCGTCCTCTGAAAACAATGATCCACATTCGTTGTCAAAACGAAATACTCCTTGTCCCTAAGGAGCGAAAATAGATTTTTATACACCGACTCGTCAAAAGGGGAATAGCGGTTGAGATAGATAAATCGGCTCCAATACGCCCAAAATTCCTCCGACGTTTTGAACGGATAAAAACCGCCCGTATACATATCGTGAAAGCCGTACTTCCTCTCGAAATCGGAAAAATGACGGCGAAATCGCTCTCCCGAATAGCTCATGCCCGCGGCGGAGGAAAGTCCCGCGCCCGCGCCGACGACGATCGCCTCCGCTTCTTCCAGCCGCCTTTTCAGCGTTTCGCAGGCTTCTTCAATCGTCCGCTCCTGCGAGTTCTCTTTCATAGAGCTGCCTGTCCTCCTCTTCAAAGACGTCAAAGATCACTTTGAGTCCGCTCTCGTCCTCTTTTTTCCACGTCCTGACCGTCCGCACGGCAATCCGACACGCTTCCTTTTTGGGAAAGGCGTAGACGCCCGTGGAAAGGCAGCAGAAAGCGAGGGTGTGAAGCCCCATTTCCCGCGCTTTTTCAAGACAGGACAAATAGCAGTTTTCAAGGTCCTTTTCGTCCTGTTTTGTCGCCTCTTTGAAAATCACGGGACCGACGGTGTGAAAAATGTATTTACTCGGCAGATTATAGGCTTTCGTTACGCGCACCGTGCCCCTCGGCTCTACCCTGCCCTTCAAAAGAGCATAGCAATCCAATCGTACCTGCACGCCCGCCGCCGAATGGATGACGTTGTCTATGCAATTGTGAAGGGGTTGAAAACAGCCCAGAAGAGCCTGATTGCAGGCGTTGACGATCCCGTCCGCGTCCAGCCGCGTAATATCTCCCTGCCAGAGCGCCGTTTCTTCGTCGCCGAGGATTTCTTCGGCGCTGACGACGCCCCGCTCTTTCGTCCGCAAGGAGAGGTATTCGTCTTGCAGGCGCAAAAATTCTTCCGAAACGGGCTTCGGGGCACGCAAGTTGCACAGAGCGCGAAAAAGGTCGGGCTTGCGCGCCGCCGCGACCGCGGGCGGCGTTTCGCCGTTTTCTTCGTAAAGAATCTCAATCAGTCTGTCGAGTACCTTGGGCGTGCCGTTTTCATTCTTCTTTTTCATCCGATTCCTCCCGCCGCCTTCCGCGCCCTGCGGCGCCGCACCTTTCTTCCGGCGGCTGCGTTCGTTTACGATAATTTTATTTTTTGCGGAGGCAGTCCCGAAAAATCCGCGAGGACAGCCTCCGCCTCTCCGATATAAAATACTTTCAGCAAAGAATTGTCCCCATCCTTATAAATGGATTTTACCAAAGGGCTTTCTTCTATCACTCTTTGCCGCGCCCGCCGCGACTCTATCCACACGGCTTTGCCGCGGATACGAAGCCAGCGTTCCGCCGTGGAAACGCTTATTTCCAGATAGGGAAAGGCGAGCAGTTCGGCGTAGACGTCCTTGTGCGCGCCCGTGCAATAGACGAGCTTCCCGCCCCTATGGTACATCATTTGAAAGGGGCGCACTTTCGGCTTTTTGTCCAGCCCCACCGTAGCGCAGTATTGCAGAGAGTTCTCCCTTAAAAAATCGAATACTCTTTGCATATTTTTCTTATTCGGCAGGGGCAGGGCTGCGTCGAGCGTTTTTTCCGCCCGAACGCCCGCCTCGCCGCTTCCCGCCGTCACGCGCCTATGACGGAGAAGCGCTGCCCGATATGCACCGCCTTTTCCAATTCGTCTATCATGGCAATCGCATAATCCGCATAGCTGATTTCGCTTACGCCCTTTTCGTTGACGAAATATTCCTCGCCGCCCAAAAGATACTTTCCCGTGCGCGTGCCGTCCGCCACAAAATTGCCCGCGGGCGAAAGATACGTCCACTTTACGTCCTTTCTCGTCCTCAAAAGTTTCAGGGCGGCGTCGTGAGCGGCCGCCACGGGCTTATAGATTTCGGGAAAATCGGGCGCGTCCGCCACACAGGCGGTATGTTCTTGATTCGTATAAAGGCTTCCCGCCCCGCCGACGACAAGCAATCTTGCCGAAGAGCCGCTAAGACAGTCGCACAAATGCTCCGCCGCCTTAGGAAGATACGGCAGCGTTTCCGCCGTCCAGGCGCCGAATGCGTCGATGACCGCGTCAAAGCCCAGCAAATCTTCCTTCGTCAGATCGAACAGATCCTTTATCACCGTTTTCGCCTTCGGATTGACGGCTTTTCCCGCTCCGCGCACGAATCCCGTCACACAATGCCCGCGGGAGATCGCCTCGTCTACCAATAATTTGCCCTCTCTGCCCGCCGCACACACAATCGCTACGTTCTTCATTCTCTTTACCTCCGAAAAATAGTTGTAATCTTTTTGATTACAATAAGAGTATAACACGTCTTTGTTGTAATGTCAATTGTTACAACTATATTTTTTTAATTTTTCGAAAAAATTTTCCGGCAGGTTTTTAGGGAAGCTTTTAAAGAGCATACGACCGCGGATTTTTGCCAAAGTTTCCGAAATTTTCACTAAGACGCGGGAGGAGGACGCCTTCTTAAAAAAGCGCAAAAATTATTTTTGAGGACAGCGAAGAAAGGCTCTGCCCCTTTCTTCGCGGGGAGTTGAGCAGTCTTCACACATCCGTCGGAGCGCGAACGGTCTTTTGGCAATCGGTAAGCGAGTTTAAACTTTCCGCCAGGGAAGCGAGCGTGACCGCTCGGAGCTGTTCCTCCATCGCCGCCTGCGCGCGGGCGAGATGACCGTCCAATACGCCGTGGATATTTTTTCCCACGGGGCAGGCGGGATTGGGACTTTCGTGGAAATGAAAAAGACCGTCCTCCACGCAGTCCACCGCTTTATATACGTCGAGAAGGGTGATCTCGTCCAAGGGCTTTGCAAGGCTCGCGCCGCCGAATCCCGCTCTCACCTCCACTAGTCCCGCCTCTTTGAGGCTGCCGAGTGTGCGGCGGATGACGACGGGGTGGACGTTGACGCTGGAAGCGATGAACTCCGAAGTCGTTTTGTGTTCCTTTGCGAATTTGTAGATGACAAGCAGCGTATGCACCGCCACCGTGAATCGAGAGGTGATTTTCATATTCTTCTCCTTTTTCCCGCTTTCCGCTTTTTCATTATACCGTTTTTTCGTTGTAATGTCAAGGATTACAAATATTTTTATAAATTCCGTTCTTTTCTTTGCGCATTTTCAAAAGTAAACACGCGCCTCGAAAAATTCCGTTCGGGACGACGAAAAACACATATATTTTTGAAAAAGAAACATACTCCGTATGTGGAAAAATTGACTGCAAATCTCAAAGAAAACATACGGGCGATCAAGTCGGTGCTTGCCGCCGAAGATATCCTCGTCTATGCCTTTCACACGGGCGACGGAACGGAATGCGCCATCGTCTATACCGACGGCATGGTGGACAAGGCGATCTTGGGCGACCTTGCCGCCCGCCCCCTTTCCAAACTGAAAGCGTCCGACGCTCCCGTTTCCGCCCGCGCGGAAGAAGGAGTCGAAGCGGCCAAGCAGGAACAGGACGAAGAGGGCGGCAAAGAGCCTCCGCAGGAGGAAAACGCCGCAAAGCAAACTTCCCAAAAGTCCTCCGACGCGCAAACGCAAGGCAATCGCGCCGCAGGGAAAGCCTCACAAGGCGAGTCCGACGCGCAATCTCAGAAGAGCGAAAGCCCGACGGCGCAGACGAAGGAGCCGCAAAACGGAAACCGAGAAGAGGCAAATGCTCCCTCCTCGGGCGGGACTTCCAAAAACGCGCAAAGCGGAGAGAAAAAGGCCGGGCTTACGCTGGAAGAAGTCAAACAGGCGATTCTCTTTCCGGAACTGAAAGAGGAAACGGAGCTTGCCAACGTCTTTCAGGAAGTTCTCGACGGAAACAGCCTTTTGATCGTGGACGGACTGGAAACGGGACTGATCGTGGGCGCGAAAATGCTGCCTGCGCGCGCGGTGATGGAGCCGCCTACGGATATCGCCGTCAAAGGTCCCCGCGAAGGCTTTATCGAAGACATCAAAACGAATATGGCGCTTTTAAGAAAGCGGCTGAAAACTCCCGGGCTTAAATTCGAGCTGACGAAAGTGGGGAAACGGTCGGCGACGAATATCGCCGTCTGTTATCTCGACGGCATCTCGGATGAAAAGGTCAAAGAAGAAATCGTCAGGCGCATCGAGGAAATCGACATCGACTGTATTCCCGATTCCTCCTATATCGCCGATTTTATCGCGCCGAGAAAACACTCGCTGTTTCGACAGATAGGCACCACCGAAAAACCCGATATCTTCGCGGCGAAACTCGCCGAGGGCAGAGTGGGAATCCTCGTGGACGGCTCCCCCATCGCGCTCACCGCTCCCTTTATCCTCGCCGAGGATTTTCAAAGCAGCGAGGATTATTTCGTTTCCCCTTTCATGGCGACGATATTCCGCGCGATACGCTTTGCGGCTGTCCTCATCGCACTCCTGCTGCCCGCCTTTTACGTCACGTCCCAGCTTTTTAAGATGCAGCTCATTCCTTTGGGACTGACGCTCACCATCGCCAGCAGCATCCAGGGACTTCCGTTATCGCCGAGTCTGGAAATGTTTTTGGTGCTCCTCGTTTTGGAAGTTTTAAAAGAAGCCAGCGTGCGAATGCCCAAATACGTGGGCATGGCGCTCTCTATCGTCGGCGCGCTCGTTTTGGGCGAGGCGGCGGTGTCCGCGGGCTTCGTTTCCACGCCCGCCATCATCATCGTCGCTTTTTCGGGCATCTGCCTCTATACGGTGCCGAATTTCGTCGAAACGGGCAGCGTGTTAAGGTGGCTCTTCCTCATCGTGGGCGGCAGCATCGGACCGTTCGGGATCGTCTTGCTCGTCGCTTTCCTCATCTATTATCTGATCAGCGCGGACGCGTTCGGAATGCCGCTTTTGGCGCCCTTCTCGCCGCTGGTGCCGCACGATCTCAAAGATTCCCTGGTCAAATACAATATGCAGAGCCTGAAAGAGCGGCCGAATCTCTTTCGCTCGCCCAATAAAACCCGCTTAAAGACAACCTCGCGGGCGAAAAACGCCGACGACGAAAAAGGAGAAAACTGATATGCTCGGTACTCATCCCATTCAACAGGACAAACCCGTCATCAACGGGCGGCAGCTTTGCTTCTTCGCGGCGTTTCTCATCCCCGTCGCCAAGCTTCTCGCCGTGCCCGCCCTGCTCGCCTATTATGCCAAGGGCGACCTCCTTCTTCCCGCTCTGGCGCAGTATCTCCTGCAAGGAGCCGTCCTCGCCGTCATCCTCTTTATCGCCTCCCGCACGGACAAGAGTTTTTACGATCTGATCGCCGATACCCTGGGCGCCGTGACCGCAAAGATCGTCTATATTCTCTATGCCTTATATTTCGTATTCTCTGCTCTGCTGCCCATCCTCGACCTCGAACGCTACGTCTATACGGCTTTCTTCGACGCCGCGCCCTCCCTGTCCGCCTTCGCGCCCTTCTTTATCCTCAGCGCTTTCATCTGCACCAAAAATATCAAAGCGTTCGGACGGAGCGCGGACATCGCCATGCCCTTCTTCCTCGTTTCCTTCATCGGGCTGATGATCATGTCGGTGGGACAGGCGGATTTTTCTAATATCCTGCCCATTTTCGGCACGCCGGTCAAGTCGTCGGCGATCGGTTTTCTGCGCACGATCGGGCATTTTTCCGACACCGCTCTCTTTTTGCCGCTGCTCGGCTCTTACCGCTACAAAAAGGGGGACGGCAAAAAGGTGATGTTCTCCTATGGGCTGGGAGCGCTGTTCGTGCTCTTTTTTCTCGCCGTATTTTACGGCGTCTTCGGCGCCGTCGCGCCCAAGCAGGAATTCGCGTTTTCCAAGACTGCGCAGTATTTTCAGGCGCTCACCGTCGTGGGCAGATTCGACCTTCTGCTCATCTATCTCATGACCATCGTCCTGCTCTTTTATTACTGCTTCGTCCTGCAAGCGTCCGTACTTTGCTTTGCAAAAGCGATCAATACGGAAAAAAAGGTATGGATTTCCGCGATCCTCAACGTACTCCTTTTCCTCTTCGCGCTTTTCTTCAACAAATATTACAATAAGATCTATTATCTCATCACGGTGAGGCTATTTTGGATCTTCGTTCTTTTCGCGGACGTCGTTCCTCTCCTGTGCCTGTTTTTAAAGCGCGGAAACAGAGAGAGCAAAAAGGAAAAAAAGCAGGGAAGAGCGCGCGCGAAAAAGGAATCGGACGCGGAAACGGGCGGGGAAGAGAACGCCGCGACCGCGTCCAAAGTCAGCGCACCCCCTAAAAAAAGAGGCGCAAAGGAGGCGACTCATGCATAGCAGAAACACCGTGCGGTATTATCTGGCTATCGCCGCACTGCTCATCTTCTTTTTCTTTTCCAACGACTTCGGACTCATCGATATTCAAAAGACCGCCATCATCATGGCGGTGGGTATCGACCGCGAGGACAATACCTTCATCGTCACCACCCAAATCGCCGTCCCCGAAGCGTCTTCTCAGGGGGAACAGGCACAGGCGGTGCAGATAGAGAGCCGCGGGGATACGGTAGCCGACGCGCTCAGTCAGATCAACGTCAAAACGGGCTGGTATCCCAAGCTGGTTTTCTGCAACCTCATCATCATCGGACAAGAGGCGGCAAAGCGCAACGTATTCGACGCGCTGGACTTCTTTCTGCGCGACGAGTATATGTCCGACGGATGCCTCGTCGCCACCTGCGAAGGCACGGCGAAGGAGATCCTCAACACCAAGACCCCCATCGATCCCATGTCGTCCGTGGCGGCGCAAAAGGTTCTTTCCCTGCACGCCAAACAAGTGGGAACGGCGGCACCCAATACCTTACGCGAATTTTCGATGGGATATTTCAGCAACAGCAAGAGCAGCTATATGCCCATTTTAAAGCCCGAAAAACAACAGGAATCTTCGGGCGAAAAAAGCGGCGAAAACAGCGAAGGCGGCCAGGAAGAAAAAAAGAACGGGGAGGAGCAAGGCGCTTACGGCGGAACGCCGGAAAAGAAAGGCGGCCAAGCGGCGGTTCCCGCGGCGGCGGGCGGCGAGGAGAGCGGCAGCAAGAGCGCTCCGGGCGGGCAGCAGCCCGAAAAGGTGTTCAGCGCCAGCGAAACCGCGCTCTTTTACGACGGCGTCGCCGTGGAAAAGCTCAATCCCGAGGAAACGTTCGCTTTCTGCATGGTGAAGAACAAACTCAGGCTGGCTTCTTACGCCGTGGAGAGCGAAGGGAGTCCGTATACGCTGAACATCAAAAGCAACAAGCCCTCGATTAAATTTTCCGTGGACGACAATTCGATGGCGAAGCTGAAAATTCACATCAAAGCCACGGCGGGCGTACAGGATACCTCCTTCTCTCAGACGGTGACGGAGCTTTCTAACGCGGGCGCGGTGCCGGAAAAAGTATTCGAGGCGGCGGAAAAGGATCTGAAAAAGCAAATCACTACCGTCTTTGACAAAAGCCGAAAGAGCCGCTGCGACGCTTTCAATATTCTCGAACGGCTGCAAAAATTCGAGAACAACTACTTTCCCGCCTTCCGCGAGGATATTCTCGACAGACTCATTCTCCACGTGGAAGTGGAATTCGAGAGCCTGAGATAGCGTTTTTTTCGCGCGCATCGGGAAGAAAAGGCGTAAAACGGAGTCCCTTTTAAAGAAGGATTTTTCCAAAAATACAGAGCCGCTTTAACAGGGCGCGGGAAGAGAGCGGGGACAGACAGCTCCCGTAAAGAGAATTGGGTCCCGTTTTTCGCCGGGCCGACGTCCTATATTTCGGACAACGTCGGAAAATTTTGGATAAAGAAAAAATTAAATGCCGCAGGAAATTTCCCGTCCGCACTTTTCAGGGAAGTTTCCCGCGGCGTTTTCAGAGAAAAAGAAAAATAAGCAGATTTTTCCGGAATTTACAATTCACAGAAAAATCACACAATTTTCCAAAAGAATTTTTCAAAACCCCCTTGACAAATAAAAATTATATGCTATAATATAGGTACAAAAGATAAGAACGACCAAAAGTTGTTTATATCTTTCAGTAATTTAGGAGAAAGACCGATGAACAAGTAACTCTCTAAGCCAAGAGTCGATTGGCGGGGCGCCGCGGGGACGCGGCACAACAAAAACCGAACCGAAAGGTTACGTGAATAAAGGAGGTATCCGTAAAAACATGAAATTGTTCAGAAGATTCCAGGTCCTTTATGCAGAAATCAAAGCGAGGTGCTACTCCAATGTACAGTGAAATCGAGGAGTCGAAAAAAAGTTAATCCCTTGGGCAACGGTCAACAGCGCGGAAAACACAGGACACCGCAGCGCGGATTCGATATCCGCAAAAGTGTACGGGATTAACGAAAAACGGACTCCGTACAACTCAATAATTAAAAAAACGTTAAATATCTCCAATACAAAACGTTCCCCCGCAAGTTTCCTTGCGGGGGTATTTTTTATACTCTCGTTTTTTGATTCGGAAGTATTTTTAGGATCGGATTTTGCCTTTTTGACGAGAGCTATTTCATTTGCCTTATCGGAGAGCAATATTTCCTATCCCCTTTATCTCATTTGTTTCCTCTTGATTTTTTGTGATACGCTTCGTTGCTCTGCATCTTGCTTAAAGCAACACCATGCAACTAACCTATGTTGCGATCCCTGATAAACTTCACGCCGAAGGCGTGGGATTTCTTGCCGCAGCAACGACGACTGCCTCAAAAATCCCCCTTTACACCCCCAAAATTTCTTTCGATTCCCGCCCGACAAATCCCGCTCTATTGCCTTTACTTTTTAAGGGGCAATCGTTTGTTTTGCCGCTTTATCTTTCCGCACGAAACGATTTCGGTCAGCGCAATTTTTCTGTGGATGAAAAAAGCTCATCGCGCAAAAATTGTCCGTATTGCAAAGGTTTTTCCTTGCGAGGTTTTTTTTGCGAAGCAAAACAGGCTTATCCTTAAAGAGCTTCGCGGGCGTTTCTCAAAGCGCGGCTTCTTCGGAAATGAGGTTCAAAAGCCGTTCGTCGCGCGCCGCGGCGCCCGCGCCCGTCACGACGGCAAACTGCGGCTCGTCGCAGACATGGGTGCGCATATCGAGATTTTTGGCGATATATTCGGGGACGAAAGAGATCTTCGCCACCCCGCCCGACAGATACACTCCGTTCTGATTGACGGCGGCAGCCACCTCCGCGGGCAATTTTTCGAGCACCAGGGAAACGTATTCCAGAATCTTGTCGATATAGACGCGGATGCACGGCTCGATTTCGGACGCCTGAACCGCCGCAGAACCGGGACGCAGGGTGGCGGAAAGACTGCCCTCCACCACCGTCGTGCCGCGCGCGCCCACCGCCAGCGACCCTATTTCGTTTTTCACCCGTTCCGCAGACAGAGCGCCGATGCGCAAGCCCTTGCATTCCTCGATGCGGGCGATGACGTTGGCGTCCATATTATTGCCGCCGATGTTCATCGACAGCCCCGCGATGATGCCGTCCAAAGAGAGCACCGCCACATTGGTGACGCCGCCGCCGATGTCCAGACAGAATACGGGATTCGACTCGCTGAGGACCGCGTCCGCGCCGAGCGCCGCGAGAAAGGGCACTTCCACAAAGCGCACTTTTTTCAGACCGCACTCCTCCGCGAGCGCCGCATAGTCCGCTTTCAGCCGCGCGGAAGCGCCGCAGGGCACGGAGAAGACGGTTTCGGAACGTTTTAAGCGGGAGGATTTGATGCCGATGCGGGAAAGAAACTCTTTCAGCATGACGGCGGCGAGGCGCCCGTCTACGATTTCGCCCTCGTATACGGGAAATACGATCTCCGTAAATTCGGCGGTCTTGCCCACCAGCTTTTTCGCCTCTTTGCCGATCGCCTTGATTTCCCGCTGTACGCCGCTGACGGCGACGCAGGAAGGCTCCGCGAGAACGATGCCGTTGCTCGCGTCCGCACGGTATATTTTCGTTACGGACGTACCTAAATCAATCGCAAGTTTTATCATACGAACTCCTTATTCTCTCCGTTTTACGGCGCAAAAGCGGACGTTTCAGCCGAGCGCGCGGAACTTTTCCAAGTTAAGACGGAACGTGAGTCCGTCGTACTTTTTTCCCGACACGGTGCGATAATCCTTTTTTCGCCTGTATTCCTCGAAACCGAGCTTCTCCGCAAGCCCGATCATGCGGACGTTCCCCGACCACGTCTGCGTATAGATTTCCGTTTCTCCGCAGCCGAGCAAATAGCGGATAAACAGGCGCAGAGCGGAAAAGGCGTATCCCTTTCCCCGCGCCCGCATCGAGGGAAGATCGATTCCCACCGCGCACCTTCCGCCCTCTTTGGAGATATTGCAGTCCTCGTCGATGCGATAGGAATTGCACCAGCCGATATATTCCCCCGAAGTCTTTTCGACGATCTGAAAACCCGTCCGCTTTTCTTCTTCTTCGGGCATCTTTGAAAATTTTTCCGCCCAGCCGCGCATTTTTTCGATATATTCCGCGAGCGCGGCTTCCCTTTCCTTCCCGGAAAGAGCAGCGAACTCCCACGGCGCGTCCCACGCCTGCCATTCCGTTTCCTCCGTTTCCCAACGGACGCGCGTTTGGATGTCCGATTCGATAAAATCGCGCAGTATCACCTTTTCGTCGCTTAAAAATTCCATGCGTTCCTCCGTTTTTTCCGCCTCTTTTCCCTTTTTTCCGCCGCCGAAAAAACTTTTTTCAAGAGAGGGGCAGATCTTTGAGCATTTCGCCCAAGAGTTCCAGGGGCAGCCCCACCACGTTGGAGTAGCTTCCTTCGATGCGCCTGACCAGCCCGCCGTCCTGAATACCGTAGGCGCCCGCTTTGTCCATGGGCGATCCGGAGGCTATGTAAGCGCGGATAAACGCCTCGGAAAGCGTTTCGAATTCCACGAGCGTGCGCGCGCAGCGAAGCGCCGTTTTTTCCTTCGCGTCCCCTGCGGGACAAAGGAGGCAGACGCCCGTAAACACTTCGTGTACCCGCCCCGAAAGAGCCGACAGCATTTCAAAAGCGTCCTCCTCGTCTTTGGGTTTGCCGAGAATCCTTCCGTCCAGCGCCACCACCGTATCCGCGCCGAGCACCGCCGCGCCGAGCGAAGAAGGCAGCGCCGCCACTTCCTTCGCCTTATGAAACGCCAAGGACTTCACCACTTCACAGGCGGGAAGGGAAAAATCCGTTTTTTCCTCGCCGAGCGCGGGGCATACCTCGAAGGCGGGGCACAGTTCTTTCAGCAGTTCCTTTCGCCTGGGAGAACGGCTCGCCAAGATCAATTTCATCTTCTCCTTCCTTTCCGCGTCCTGCGCGTTTCTTTCCCTTTCGGGCTTACAAAAGCAAACGCCGCTTTCCCTGCGGGAAGCGGCGCCTTTCGATTGATTAGAGAATTTCCAGATTCTTTCGGAACGCCTTTTTGAATTCGCCGTTCGCCGCGGAAGCGTCGCGGATCTCCAAGGACGCGTCGCCCGCGACCTCCGTCTTCATGATGACCGAATCGCCCAGCACGTCGCAGTTGACTCCCGTCACCATACCCGACATACTCCTGTCGAGGCTCTCCGCGATTCTCAGCAGCACACCGAGCTTTTTCACCGCGTCGAGGTCTTCTTCGAGGACGATGTCCTTATATTTCTGCCATTCCGCGAGGGAAATGTCCTCTTTCTTATGGCAGCACGCCACGAACGCCGCCAGCACGATCTCGCGGTGCGTAGCCCCGTAGATGGAAGAATTGAGAATCATGTACCAGCTGTGTTTCTGATGGTTGTAATATTTGATGCGCATCCCGCAGTCGTGCAAACTAGCGGCGATTTTAAGTACTTTCAGATACTGCCGCGAAAATTTATGGAGCACCCGAAGCTGTTTGAACAGCTGAATGGAAAGATGCACGACGTGCTCGACGTGTTTGGGGTCGCAGTCGTAATATCTCACCAGCGTTTCGAGGCTGTAACTGAGAACGTCGGAAACGGGCTTTTCGAGCGTCATGGGCAGAGCCTGATTGAACATGATGCCCTCGCGAAGTCCCGAGCCGCCGATGGTGAACTTGTCGATATTCATATACGTCACGAAAGATTTGACGATCGCCATCGCGGCGGGCATGATGTCGGCGCGCGCGGGGGAAAGCCCCTTGATCTTCTTGCGCTTGTCGATGTCCAGCACCTTGATCATATCGTAAATGTTCGTAAAATCCTCCACGGCGAGGTTGTAGTTATGCACCGTGTCGAGCGGATATTTTTTGACGAGCTTGCTGATCTTGAACAGGTTGCGGAAAGAACCGCCCACGCCGATCATCTGCGTTTCGGGATCCACGTCTTTCAGCCAGGGCTGCTTTTTCAGCTGCTCCGTGAAAAATTCCTCTATCTTTTCCGCCGCCTCTTCGGGCGTGCAGTCGCCCGCGAAAAGGTCTGTCAGCGTGACGGCGCCGAAGGGCAGCGTCGCATAGCCGAGCATATTGCGCCTGTTATAGTAGACGATCTTCGTGCTGCCGCCGCCGATTTCGAGAATGAGTCCCTTGGGAATATCCATCGTGTTGATGACGCCGCGATAAACGAGGGTGGCTTCTTCCTCCTCGGAAAGCACCCGTATCTTTATATTGCAGGTAGCCTGAATTTCGTCGAGAAAGGAACGCTGGTTCTTCGCGCGGCGCACCGCCGCCGTCGCCACCGCGATGATCCTGTCCACGCCGGACGAATCGCAAAGCCGCTTAAACATCTTTAAGGTCTTGATGGTTTCCGCCACTCTCTGGGGCTTTAAAAAACCGTCCCTGTCCATATCCTGACCGAGGCGCACGCTTTCTTTCAGCTCGTCCACGACCATGAAATGTCCCTCCGTGAACAAGCTGACGATGACGAGCCTCGCCGAATTCGAGCCTAAATCAATAATGCCTATTTTTTCCACTGTCTTTTTACCTCACCTTTCGCGGCAAGCGCCGACGCCTGCCGTTCGCGTATAATATTTGTCGATTTTAACAAAAAACCAAGGGCGGATTTTTCTCCGTTTCATGAAACGAGAGCGGAAAATTTCCCGCGCTCCGCCGTTCGGGGACGCTTTCATCCGTCCGACCGATTCTTCCTTATAATAAGTTTTCCCATAGTTTATCACATAAAAACGTATTTGTCCATACCCTTTTGAAAAATTTTGTGTAATTTTCGAAATTTTTTTCCAAATCGACCCATTTCGACCTTTTTTGCAAATTATTTGTTTTACACTTTGTTAAAAAGACACAAAAAAAGTAAAAAACAAAAGTATAAGAAAGAAGACTGTCCGCTCTTCTTCGGACAATCTCCCCTATTTTCCCCTTTTCGCGCCTTTTTCTTACTCTCTTTTCGGGTGAAACGCTCCCCGAACGTTCAAAAACCTTCCGACACGGTATCCGTAATCGAAAAAATGCGGTGTTTGAAAGGATGCCTTTCCCGTTGCGTTGCCCGCGCGGGAACAAAACTGTATGGGAGGGTGTGACCGACCCCTTTATTTCGTCAATAGCTCCGTCAGCTGACGAAAGTTCGAAAATAAGTAGTCGGGATTTTGTTTTTCCAACTCCCCTTTTTCCGCGTAGCCGATGTCCAGCCCCGCAAAATCCACGCCGCACGCCCGCGCGCCTATGGCGTCGTAAGTCTGATCGCCCACCATCAGACAAAGCCCGGCAGGAGCGTTTAAAAGGCGCATGGCTTCGCGGATGACGTCCGCCTTGGTAGGAAGGCTGCCGTCCGTGCCGCTGCCCGCTACGGCGCTTAAAAAGGGCGTAAAGCCGAATTTCTCGACGATGCGTTCCGCAAAGATCTTCGGCTTCGAAGTCGCCACGGCAAGGGCGTACCCCGCTTCGGAAAGCGCGCGGAGCATCTCTTTCGCGCCGGGAATCGGCTCGTTTTCAAACATACCCTTTTGGGAATACTGCTCGCGGTATTTTTTGACGGCAAGTTCCGTTTCCGATTCGGACAGACCGAAGAGGACGGAAAAGGAATAGGCGAGCGGCGGCCCGACGCACGGGCGAAGCTGGGCGTCCGTCGGCGCGGGTTTCCCGAGAGATTCGAGCGCATAGCGCAGACAGCGATAGATGCCGGGATGGGAGTACGTGAGAGTCCCGTCCAGATCGAATAATATATAGCGATATTTTTTCATAGACAAATTTTTTCGGAAACCGCTGTTCCCCTGCCGCCTTTTCAAAGAAACGGAAGGATACATTTTTCGTCGGATGGGGCGCGAAGAGAGAATACCGCGCCGCAATCGCGCAGGAAGCAAAAAAATCCGACCAATGGCGGCGCGCCGCTCCTTTTTCGGAGAAAGTTCCCGGCTTGTTCCAAAGAGCGGCAAAGAGCGTTTCAGGGTTTTCCGGGCGCCGCCGAGAGAAAACGCAATTCCGTCGACGAAAGCAAAAGAGCGCGACAAAGCCCCTTTCTTTTCGCAGAAACGCCGTTTTGCAAAAAGCGGCATACAGCCGAATACCTTTCGCCGCAACCGCTTTCCGACTAAAAGAAGAGCAAATTCCACCGCTCACAAACATACCGGGGGAAATTTCGTTATCCCCCGACGCGGCGGCGAAAGCGCAAACCTCCGTCGCAAAACGACACAAAACGCAACGGATTTCTTTATCCCCGCCGAGGCGAAAAAAGACTTTTTCGACAAACGACAAAGTATCGCGAAAAATGGATGGAACGTCAGAATTTCCGCGTCGACGCCCTCTCCTCTCTTTCTTTATCCGCCTTTTGCGGGGAAAAGTTCGTTTTCCCGATTTTTAAGCCCGAGGCGGAAAAGAAACGCGCACGCCCGTGTCCTGAAAAGCTTTTCTATTCATTTTAACACACTTTGGAAAATTTTTCAACCGTTTTCGTCCGAAAAAGCGCGGCGGAACTGAAAAACGGACAAAATTATCAAAAAGACGCCGAAAGCGCGGCGGAGCACCTGAGAAGGCAGATGATAGGCAAGCAGCGTACCGAGCACGGAAAACGCCAGCGCGGGCACGATCATCCAGCCGATGCCGTCCGTCGCCAGCAATTTATTGTCCGCGTGCACGCGCAGGGCGCCGACGCTCATGGGCAAAAAGGAAAAGAGATTCGCCGATTGGGCGATCTTCTGCTCCACGCCGCCGACCAAAATCAGCAGCGGGATGGTCACGGTGCCGCCGCCCATCCCCATGCCCGCGGGAATCCCGCCTAAAATTCCGAGTAATAAATAAATGTAAAATGACATATGTAAAATTTAAAATTTTTTCAACCTTAGTTCTTAGAAATCTACAAGTACTCCGTATGGAAAAAAACTTTAAGGAAAGGATTTTTTATCGCTCTCTATCCCCTCCGAACAATCGCATGGGGCGTTTTATTTTTTTGATTGCTTTATCTTTCCAAACCGCAAGGGCAAGAGGCGGCTCTCTGTTCCAAGCGCCGTTTCCCATATCGTTTCACTCTTTCGGAACGAAAAAGCGGGAACGCGAGCCGCTGCCGCCCTTTTTTCGGGACGCGGTTCCTCCTTTTACCTTGCGGGGATGGGGGAAAAACTCCGCAAATTGTAAAACGGAAAAAACTTGTCCGCAAAAAGGCGACGAAAAACGGGGTTATACGAAGCCGAACATCCACGCGCCCGCGAGCGCCTGCAATACGGCAAAGACGATCGCCACGGTTTTTCGCGGGAGCTTTCCCAAAAGCTTCGCGCCCAAAAAGCCGCCCACGGTAACGCCGAGCGCCGTGGGAATGAGTACGGAAAAATCGTAAATTCCGCGTATCGCGTATAAGATAAAAGTCAGAATGGAAACGGGAAGGATGACGAGGATGGCGGTGGCATGGGCTTTTTGGGAAGAAATGCCCGTCTGTTCGAGGAGGGGCACGGCCAGCATTCCGCCCCCGCCGCCGAACACGCTGTTCGCCGTCCCTACCGCGCAGCCGCAGATAATCAGTTTTCGAATGTTCGATTTACTCTTGTCCATATGTAAAGACGGCCTTGCAAAAACGCCCCCGCAGCGCCCTTTTCTGCTCCTTCGCGCTCCAAAGCGCTTGCGCCGACGGCGGGAGGAGAGAAAGGCAAGGAAACCTTGGCGGGGACTTCGGCAATTTCAGAGCGGAGCTTACCTCCCGTAAAGCCGTCTTTGCAAAAGCCTTCCCCGGACTGAAATCGACGCCGTCCGCACACGAGGCGGGCAAAAAGGAATTTCCCGCGCCCTAAATTCAAAAGGGCGTCCGTTCCGACGGGAACGGGAAAAACGACGTGTTTTGGAGGGACGCGTCAAACAGTTCCTTCCGCCGTCCGAAAAAAACGAGAGGCGTTTCTCTGCCGACGCCTTTGCGAAAGTCGGGAGTTCCTCCCTACGCTTCACCCCTTTACAGTGTATTTTGCGTAATTTTTTCTATTTTATAAAACTTTTTCTTTTAATTGTCACCATAATCGCTTGCTTCTAAATCGATTTTATATTAAAATAGTAGAGCATACGTTTCGAATGCTGGCAAAGCATCAAAAAAACAAAACCGAAGGTGTTTACATGACAACAAGTTACAAAAAACGCAGAAATAAGAAAATTCTTGCGCTCTGCTTATCGTCGTTTATGTTGATGGCGGCCGCGACGTCGTTTGCCGCCTGCGGCAGCGGCGACGATTCCAGCGTAGACGATTCCGAAGTCACGACGACGGAAACGGACACCGCGCGGATCAAAAACGGCAGTTTCGAGTTTTTCGACGATAACAACGGCAAAAATCTGATTATCACGTCGCCGACGGGCTGGTCCAAGTCCACCGGTTCTTCCGCGCAGGGCAGCGCCTCCTCGTCCAAGACGGCGAGCGGAATCGTCGACACCTCCGACGACGCATGGAAAGACCTCACCACCTCCTCGGGCAAAGCGCACGCTACGGAAGCGGAGGCAAAGGCGAATTGGGAAAGCCTCACCGCGAGGGACAGACTGGCTTTTTATGACGCCTGGCTGGACGAGGACGACGACCATAAGCTCGCCGATCTCTCTTTCTACGACGAGGACAAGCACGACTATAATATCACCATCGACGACGTTCCCCTCGATTCTGAGGGAAATCCCCTCGCGAATCCCGGTACCCATTACGCGGACGGCGCGGAGGAGAAGGATAAAGACACCCACATCCTGATGCTGCACAACTCCTATTCGGACGGCAAAGGCACAGCGCAAAAGTACACCGCTTCCACCACCATCACCGTGGAGCCGGGCACTTCCGCGCAATTCTCCGTCTGGGTGAAGACCATGGATATGACTTTCAACGGCACGTCGGATGAAAAGGGCTCTCAGGTCAACGGACTTAGGGGCGCTTATATCGGCGTCACTCACACGGTCGGCGGCAACACCCTCGATCAGGTGCAGATCAAAAACATCGATACGCAGGCAGTCAATCCCGACGGCGACGACAACGGCTGGGTGCAGTACCATTTTTATCTCAAAGGCTGCTCCTATGCGTCCAGCACCTTCACGATGGTGCTCGGACTCGGACAGGGCGGCGGCACGGATAAGCTCGAATACGTGGACGGCTACGCCTTCTTCGACGACGTGGAATGTTCCATCGTTTCCAACGAAACTTACGACGAAACCGTGACCGAGCTCGTTTCCCAAAACAAGCTCAGCCGCGATGACGTCGTGGGCATCTACACCGAAACGGACGACAGGCTCTTCCGCGCGGATAAAGAATATAAGGAAACTTTCCATTACGCTCTCGATCTGCACGCGCAATTCGACGCATACGACCTTGCGGCTTCCAAACTGAAAACGGGACTTACGGAGGAGAAGTCGGGCAACACGACTTACGTTTCGGGCGTTCCTCAGGGCGGTCTGCCCGCGGGGACCGAGCTTTACGGTCAAATCAACCGCCTCACGGTCGACGACGTGACGGGGCTTTATACCATCGCCGATTTGAACTCGTCAACCAATAAGTACGCGAAGAAAGTCATGGGCAACGACTTTAAGGAGTATCCTTTCGGGGATACGAACTCCAAAGTCCTGATGCTTTTGAGCGCGGACGGCGCGGCCTACACCTCCACGCTGAAAGACGACGCGTTCACACTCGCGCCCGATTCCTACCTGATGGTTTCCTTCTGGCTGAAAACGTCGGATATGAGCGGCTTCACGGGCGCTTCCATCACGGTCCACGAAACGGAAGGCACCAATGAAACTTCCCTTTCCTCGCTCGACACCACTTCCATCACGACGGTGGACATCGACGATCTCGAAAACGACGGCGAAACGATCGAGGATATTTACGACGGCTGGCAGCAGTGCTTCTTCTTTCTCGAAAACGAAACGGAATCGGACAAGAGTTTCTATCTCACGTTCTCTTACGGTCCCACCACCATCGTGGATAAGAAAAACTCCGATTTCTATCCGGGATATGCGGCCTTCACCAATTTCGAAACCTACGAAATGACGGAAAAGCAGTTCTCCTATGCGGCGACGGGGACTTACGCGAAATCCGTTTCCCTTACGGGCGAAGAGCTTTCTTCCGCCGACGCGGGCTTTGATTCGGCGGCTTCCATTCCCGAAAACGCCATCGAAACGGGCATCGCCGATCCCAAGAACTATACGGGCGTTTACGGCGGCAGCGGCTATGTCGTCGCGGGCGGCACCAACAACGCCATCAACGACAACGAATACGCGGGACTCGTCAACAAGAAGTATGCGGCGAACTACCGCAAGGAGATGAACGAATCCGCCGACAAGACAAACCACTGGCTGTATAAGCTTTCCATGAAAGCGGGCGTGGTCATCGACGACGAGGACGCATGGTGGGAAAAGATTTTCGGCACTTCCACCCAGCCCCTTCTCATCTATAACGATCAGCAGCAGTCCTACGGCTATATCGGTTCTTCGCAGACGGTTTCTTCCTCCTCCTATGCCACCGTTTCCATCAAGGTCAAAGTGAGCGCGGGCACTCAGGCGAATATCTACCTCGTGGATACTTCCAAGAAGAAATACGACAAGACGCTCTCTATCAATACCGTCGCCTATACTTATTGGTACGACGATTCGGGTAACGTCTGCGCGAAGGATCCCTCCGACAAGGATTTCAATAAAAAGACGGACGTCGCGTTCTATTTGAGAGAAAAGGACGGCCTGTACGAAGTCAATAAGAAATGGTCGGGCTACGTTTCCGACATGGACGGAAAATACTACGCCAATCTGTCCAATTACGAAAAGGACGAGGAAACCGGCAACCTGCTCCTCGCGGACGGCTATCATAAATATAACTACGATTCTTCCAAGCCCAAGACGGAAGGCAACGACGGCATCGCGTATTATTGCAAGGACGAAAAATATTACGCGTATCGGAACTATACCGCCCAAGTGCTCGATCTCAAAGACGTCGCGGGATTGACGCCCCGTTATACCAACGTGAAAGCGGACGGCACGCAGGGCGACGCGAAAAATCTCCTGATGACGGTGGAAGACACCGAAGGCGAATGGGTGACCTGCACGTTCTACATTCACACGGGCAGCGCGGAGAAAAACTATCGTCTGGAAGTGTGGAGCGGAACGCGCGAAGGCAGCGAGTCTTCTCAAAGCGCCAAAGACAGCTACGTGATCTTCGATACGGTGAAGCCCAATTCCGTGGATTCCTCCTTCTCCGATTTGGAAAAGGAAGCCGTGGAAACCATCAAGAAGGAAAACGGATGGACGGAAAAGCAGTTTAAAGAAGAGTATGAAAACGTCATCTATTCGACCTATTCCTTCTTCGACAGTCCCTCCTTTTTAAGATACGATTCGACGCTGGATGCGGACGAAATCGGAAACGCCTATACAAGCTATGCGGCCTCCACTTATTCGGAAGGAATCCCCTATCTCTATTACGAGGATTCGAAACAGTCTCCCAACAATCCTCTCTATACGATGTTTGTCGATTACAGCTATATCGAAGTCACCGTGACGGCGGATTCGACGGACGACGGCGGGGACGACAACACGGACGACGAAACCGAATCCGATACCAATATGTGGCTGTTCATCAGCTCCTTGGTGATCGCGATCGCCCTGATCATCGCGGTGATCGGCTTGGCAATTCAAAAGATCGTCAAGAAAGCGCACCTCAAAAAAGCCCGTGCGGCAGCAAGCAACATTCCGGGCGCGGCAAGACGGCGCTACGCAAAGAAAGCGATAGCGGCGGACGACAAGAAGAAGTCCGAACCCGCTAAAAAGGAAGAGCCCAAAAATACCGACGATAACGATCCCTACGACGATTAATTTTCGGTCGGTCCGATAAAGACGGTCGCCTGCATTTTTGCAGGCGACCCCTTTTTGTATAGAAAAACCGCCCGAGGTATTCCCGGACGGTTTTTTATAGACATATCATTCCGTTAAGACGGGCGTCGATCCTTTCCCGTTTCCTTCTATGTTTCCCCTCCTATTTCTATTTCCCGTTTCCTTCCCTGTCTGATCAAGATCGGGTATGCGGCTCTATTCAAGAAAATTTGCGCAGACCTTTGGGGATATGGTTTTTTACGGTATCCCCCACCACTTTTCCCCAGCCGATAGGGAAGCCGTCCACGCACACGCCGCACCAGCCCTTTTCCGGCTTTTCCGCGCCGAGCGTCACCGTTTCCCCGCGCAGGAATTTTTCCGTCCTTACGTCGGAAAGGGATAAGTCTAACGCGCTCTTAAACGAATCCTTTTTCAGGCACATCGCCAGGGAATGAGAAGGCTCGAAGCGGCCGTTTTTGACTTCTCCCAGCCGTATTCCCGCGCGCAGAACGTGCAACTCCTTCCAATCGAACACCCCTTCGGGCAGAGCGTACAACATTCCCCCCGCTTCGTGCAACACGCCGCCGACGGGCGTTTTCAGAGCCTGTCTTTCAAATTCCCGATACGTTTTTTCGCTTTCCCGGAAAACGCGGGGCCGCAAGAGCGGGGGCGGAAAAAATCGGGAGGGCGCGACCTCTTCCGACGGCTCGCAGACCTCTTCCGACGGCTCGCAGACCTTTTCAAAAAGCGCCGCAAAATGCCCTTCGCCCAGGACCTTATGCGGATACAGTTTTTGACTTTCGACGAGCCGCATTTCCGGATGAGTTTGCAGATAGTCGCTTACCTGCCCCTCGTCTTCGGCCTCGGAAAAGGTGCAGGTGGAATAGACGAGTTTGCCCCGCGGCGCGAGCATTTTCGTCGCTTCGACGAGAATTTCCTTTTGCCTCGCGGCGCACATAGAAACGTTTTCCTCGCTCCATTCCCCCAATGCTTCCTTGGCGTTTTTGCGGAACATTCCCTCCCCCGAACAAGGCGCGTCCACCAGGATCTTATCGAAATACCCGCCGAAAAATTTTGCGAGTTTTGCGGGCATTTCCGAAAGCACCACGGCGTTTTTTACGCCCAGCCGCTCGACGTTCTGCGATAAAATCTGCGCCCGCGAAAAGACGGGCTCGTTGAGAACGAGGATTCCCTCTCCCGCCATCGCCGCGGCGAGCTGCGTTCCCTTGCCGCCCGGGGCGGAACAAAGGTCGAGCACCTTTTCCCCCCTTTTTGCGTCTAAAAGGGGCGCGGCGCACATGGCGGAAGGCTCCTGCGAATAATACAGCCCCGCGAAGTGATACGGGTGCGAGCCTATCTTCTCCTCCTCCGCATAATACCCGTTTTTTTCCCACGGGACGGGACGAAGCGCAAAGGGAGAAATGTTCGCGAACTCCCCGGCGGAAATTTTCAGCGCGTTGACGCGAAGCCCCTTCTGCGGAGAATGCCCGTAGACGGCAAAAAAAGCCTCCCATTCGTCCGGGGGAAGCTGTTTTTTCATAGCTTGCATAAACTTTTCGGGCAAAGCCGTCATACGCGACTCCTGTTACACGATATTTTCCAAACGGCTCTTCGGGCAAAAGCAATCGGCTTGTCCGCGCGCCTTTACGCACAAGAATCCGCTTCTTCCACTTTAAACTTTGCCGCAAAAATAAGACTTCGTTTCAACCCCGGATGGATTCTTTTTTCAAAAAGGAAGAAAATTCCTCCGCGGTGACGAGCCTTGCGCCGCGCGCGGAAGCGGATTTTATTCTCGGTCCGCCCTCCCCTTCGAAGTGAACGTAAAGATCGCACTCCTCCGCGCGGAAGCCGTAAAAGCCGCCCTCCGCGAACAGCGCCGACAAAAGCGGCTTGGAAAGTTCCGTCCGTTCCTCCAAAGGATGGGAAAAGCACACCGTTTTATTTTTCAATCGCCCCTCTTTTTGGCGACGGCGTTTTTCCCTGTCGGCAAAGTTATGGAACTCGATGCGCGCCGCTTCCCGCGCTTCTTTTTTGGCCTGCGCCGCTTTGAGATAGGCGCGCTGCGCCGTCGAGGAATTCTGCGTCACCTCGTAATTCTCGATACGCCCCGGCTCGATCCCGTACTTTTCCAAAAGCGCGGAAAAGGACAGCGCCTCTTCCCGGCACATCGCCTCGGCGACCCGCATGGTGGCATAGGCGTCGTCCGCCGCCCGGTGCGGCGTAAATTCCACGCCCAGGTCTTCCGCGATGGAGCCTAAGCCGAACTGCCGATTGAACACGCCGATGCGGTTCATATACACGAACTGAGTGTCCGCGAAACGGAAGCGGAAAGAGCGCAGGGAGAAGCGCTTGCTTTCGAGGTTGAGATACTTGACGTCGTTCATCGTGGCGTGTCCCGCCACCAGCGTTTCTTCGTCCTCTAACAGCGCGTAAATGCGGGGGGCGAGCTGCGGAAAGGTGGGATAGTTTTTGAAATCCTTATATTCGTACGGCAAAACCAGCCCCTGCGTGCCCTTGCGGTCGGTGAGATGAAAGCCGCCCTGCGGATTGATCAGGATGTCTTCTTTTTCCAGAATATTGAATTTTTCGTCGGTAAGACAATACCCGAACGCGCAGATTTTCGCGGTATTTTTAAACACGCTCGCACATTCGATATCGAAGAACAAATATTTCATAAGAGTTAAAATCCAATCTCGGAAAACAGCGATTTTCGGCAATGGAAATCTTCCAAAAAACACGGATCCCCGGCGAAAAAAATATTTTTAATAATGCCGCGCCCAAAAAACGCGGTTTGTTCGGGCGACTTTTTATACAGCGTATCGACACAAACACAAATCAGGGAAAACGGAGATTTTCGTCAGAGCAGGAAAGCGTCGAACAAATATAAGAAGGATGTATTTCCCGGACGGGCGACGCGCGGCTCGCGGAAAACTTATCCGAAGACGCCGCGGCTGCCTTGCGGCGACACGCTCTAAATTGAAAGGAGAGGAAAGCGGCGCTCCCGACGAAAAATTCGACATAAGGGACGAGGGCGACGCGTCGCCCGTCAAAAGATTGCCTCGCCTTTTTCGAATCCCGTCGCGGCATAGGCGACCTATTTCCCGCTCTTTCGCGGGCGAAAGAGGCGAGCCGCAGACACGCCTTGAACAGGGTTTTCCTTTTCTCTCATTTCGCGGGCGAAATCACCTTTTTGCCGCCCATATACGGCTGCAACACTTCGGGGATCGTCACGCTGCCGTCCGCCTGCAAATGATTCTCCACAAACGCGATCAGCATACGCGGAGGCGCCACCACGGTATTGTTGAGCGTGTGCGCAAGCTTGGTTTTTCCGTCCGTATCCTTATAGCGGATCCCGAGCCGCCGCGCCTGCGCGTCCGTCAGATTGGAGCAGGAGCCCACTTCGAAATACTTTTTCTGACGGGGACTCCACGCCTCGACGTCGCAGCTTTTGTATTTGAGATCGGCGAGGTCGCCCGAACAGCAGCCGAGCTGACGGACGGGAATGTCCATCGAGCGGAAAAGCTCCACCGTATAATTCCAGAGTTTTTCGTACCACGCGTCGCTCTCGTCGGGCTTGCAGACGACGATCATTTCCTGCTTTTCGAATTGATGAATTCTGTAAATACCCCGCTCTTCGAGTCCGTGTGCGCCCTTTTCCTTGCGGAAGCAGGGGGAATAGCTGGTGAGCGTCAGGGGAAGCTTGCTCCCGTCCAGAATCTGTCCCATGAAGCGCCCGATCATCGAGTGTTCGGACGTGCCGATAAGATACAAATCCTCTCCCTCGATCTTATACATCATGTTTTCCATTTCGTCGAAACTCATGACGCCCGACACCACGTCGCCGTGAATCATGTAGGGAGGGATGACGTATGTGAAGCCCTTGTCTATCATGAAATCGCGCGCGTACGTAAGGACGGCGGAATGCAGACGCGCAATGTCGCCCGTCAGATAGTAAAAGCCCTGCCCGGACGTTCTGCGCGCGGAATCGACGTCGATGCCGTCCAGCTTTTCCAAAATATCGAGATGATAGGGAATTTCAAAGTCGGGGACCTTCGCTTCGCCGAAGCGCTGTAATTCGACGTTTTCCGAGTCGTCTTTGCCGACGGGCACGTCGGGCGCGATGATATTCGGGATCGCCATCATCGCTTTTTTGAGCCGGTCCTCTATCTCCTCCGATTCCTTTTCGATGGCGGCAAGGCGCTCCGCGTCCGCGACGACCTGCGCCTTGACCTTTTCCGCCTCCGCTTTTTCGCCCTGCTTCATCAGCGCCCCCACCTGTTTGGAAAGGGTATTTCTGGCGGCGCGCAAAGAATCGCCTTCGGAGATCAGCGCGCGGCGCTTCGCGTCCAGCTCCAAAACTTCGTCCACTAAGGGCAGTTTCCTGTCCTGAAATTTCTTTTTGATGTTCTCCTTGACCAAATCGGGGTTTGTCCTGATAAGATTGATGTCGATCATAGCGTTACCTCTGCCTTGTAGTTGCGTTTCTTTCCATATTATACTACTTTCCCCCCGTAAAAGCAATTAAATGAAATGAACGTCCCGCAAATTCCTCAAAAAACTTGTATTTTGCGGAAGGCTATGGTATAATAGAAAAGTAAAGGCGGGAATGCGGAACATTCCCCCGTATTTTCCGCTCCTATTTAAGCGCAGCGCAGAAAACGGAGCAAAAAGGCGGAGGACGCGAAGCACTCCTTTGTATTTTCGGCTCTATTGGAACGCCGCACACGATTGTTCGAATAGAAATCAATTCTCGTTTCAGGGACGAATCATGAAAAAGAAAAAACAGGAAAAAATCGAATATACGTCCGAAGAGGAAAAGCGCGAAAAGCATTTCCAATCCCTTTTCCCCAAAGAAAAGGAAAAGAAAAAGCGCAAAAAGACCGCCAGAGTCGACGCGGCGGAAGTCGCGCGGTTCAACGCCGATCTCGACGAAGGGCTTTCCAAAATACAGGTGGAACAGCGGCAGGAACAGGGACTCGTCAACAAGACGGGCAAAAAATATTCCAAGACGTACAAGAGCATTTTCGTCGGCAATATCTGCACTTTTTTCAACCTGCTCTGTTTTCTGGCGGCGCTGCTGCTCCTTTCCGCGCACGCCCCGATCTCGCAGTTTACCTTTGTGCTCATCTTCCTCTGCAATATCGGCATGGGCATTTTTCAGGAAATCCGCGCCAAGAGAAAAATAGACAAACTCTCCATTCTCTCCTCCCCCACCGCAAAAGTGGTGCGGGATTGCAAAAAGCGGGAAATCGCCGTGACTGAACTCGTCCTCGACGACATTTTATTGCTCGGAGCGGGGCAGCAGGTACCCGCCGACTGCATTATGCTGGACGGGACGGCAGAGCTGAACGAATCCCTTTTGACGGGCGAATCGGTGCCGATGAAAAAGGAAAACGGGGACACGCTTTACGCGGGATCCTTCGTGGCGAGCGGACACTGCGCGGTGCGGGTGGACAAAATCGGCGAGGACACGTATATCAGCAAGCTGACCGCACGCGCCAAAAAATACAAGCGCCCGAATTCGGAGATCATGAACTCCATCAATCTCTTCATCAAGGCGATCGGCGTCGTCATCGTCATCATCGCCGTGCTCATGTTCCCGAACAACTTTAAAAATCTCGGCGGCAGCTGGGCGGACGTTAAGGAAAACGGCGGTTTCTTCGCTCTGCTCTTTTCCAATAACGAAATCATGAACGAAACGGTGCAGAAGACCTGTTCGGTCATCATCGGCATGATCCCCGCGGGACTGCTGCTCCTGACCACCGTCGCGCTCTCCGTGGGAATGCTGCGACTGGCAAAATACAACACGCTCGTACAGGATATGTATTCGCTGGAAATGCTCGCCCGCGTCAACGTGCTGTGCCTCGACAAGACGGGCACCATCACCGACGGGCGCATGAAAGTGAGCGACTGTATGCTGCTGAATAATCCCACGGAATACTCGGTGGACGATATTTTAGGCTCCATGCTGGCGGCTTTAAGCGACAACAACCAGACCTCTATCGCTCTTTACGAGCGTTTCGGACATTCCTCCGCCTTACAGGCGACCGCCGTCATGCCCTTTTCGTCCGCGAGAAAGCTGTCCGCCGTCACCTTCGGGGAAGCGGGCACATTCGCGATGGGCGCGCCCGAATTCGTGTTGAAGCCGCTGCCCATCCGCGTGGAAAAAATCGTCAAACAATATGCGCAGATGGGATTGCGGGTGCTGGTGCTGGCACATTCCACCGCGCAGATTCAGGGGGATAAGCTGCCGACCGCCTTCCGCCCCATCGCCATTCTTACGCTCTCGGACAATATCCGTCCCGACGCGGTGGAAACGATCAAATGGTTCCGCGAAAACGATGTCGCCGTCAAGGTGATTTCGGGGGATAACCCCGTCACCGTATCCGAAGTGGCGCGCCGCGCGGGAATCAAAAACGCCGCGCAGTTCATTTCCCTCGAAGGGTTATCCGACCTCGAAGTGGAAAACGCCGCCAATCAGTACACCGTTTTCGGGCGGGTGACGCCCGAGCAGAAGGCGATTCTGATCCGTTCCATCAAGAAAGCGGGCAACACCGTGGCGATGACGGGCGACGGCGTCAACGACATTCTGGCAATGAAGGAATCCGACTGCGCCGTTTCCGTGGCGTCGGGCAGCGACGCGGCGAGGGACGTTTCCAACCTCGTCTTGCAGGACAACAATTTCGGCTCCATGCCGAAAATCGTCAACGAGGGCAGGCGGGTCATCAATAACATCAAGGATTCCGCTTCTCTCTATATCATGAAAACGCTGCTGACGATGATCCTGGCGCTCGTGTGTATCCTGACGGGAAGCGTGTACTTCTTCACCACCAACAATATGCTGATGTTTGAAATACTCATCAGCGCCATCCCCTCCTTCTGTCTGTCCTTACAGCCGAATACAAACCGCGTCAAGGGGAAATTTATTCCCTTCGTCGTCAGCAGGGCGCTGCCCGGCGCGCTGACCATGGCGTGCGGCATTCTCGCTCTGTATATCATCAATCAGACTTCCCTCGCCTATATCTTCGAAATCAAAAACGAAGCGGGAGAAACGATAGGAAACGTCTACAACGCCATGCTGATGATCGCCCTGACCTTTACGGGACTTGTCATGCTGCTTAGAATCTGCCAGCCGCTGAATATTTTGAGAACGGTGCTTTGGGTTTCTATGGCGGCGCTATGCGTGACGGTGCTCGCCGTGCCCGTGCTCGGCAATATCGTTTACGACGGGTGGGCGGACGTCCGTTTTAATCTGACGCAAATCCTCGTACTCATCGTCATCATTCAGGCGGCGATTCCCGTATCCGCAATGTTGATTAAGTTCTTCGATATGTTCAATCCCGCCGACGAATAGAGTTTTCGAAAAAGTTTTTAAACAAAGCCGTTCGCAAAAATAGCGAACGGCTTTGTTTTATTCTTTTTTCAATTCCGAAAAAATAGAAACGGGGATTTCGTCATAGCCCAATAACGAGTTCGGCGTTTCGTCCAGATAAACGCAAATTTCCAAAAGCGTTTGAAAATCGGGTTCATTGATTCCATTTAACCATCTGCTTACTGTCGCTTGTGTGGTTTTCAATTTATCGGCAAGCGCTTGTTGAGAGATGTGATTAACGATTAATACCTTTTTTAAGTTTTCAGGAAATTTTAATAAATCCATTTTTCACTCTTGAAGCGCATAGGTTTCGAGAAATTCTTTATATTTCTTCTGAAAAAGTCTTTCTATTTCCCTTTCGATTTCTCGGGAATTTTTTTTCTCTTCCGACATTCTTACCACAGTTTCTTCACATAAAGTTTTAAATTCGTTACTACTTTTTATCCGTTCTTCAATCAATATTTTTCTATATTTGCGAAGCTCTTTTTCGTCATATCCCAATAATTCATTAGGCGTTTCGTCTAGATATGCCCCTATCAATAAGATCATTTCGTAATTCGGTTTCCTATCCCCTCTTAAATAATTACTGATTGCGGTCTGTGATATGTTTAATAATTCTGCTAGTTTTTGCTGTGTATATCCTTTTTCGCTCATAATTTCCTCTAATCTCTTTATAAAGCGCGTTTTCTCTTTCATGATTTTATACTCCTTTGACCGTATATTTTAATTATACCATTTTGAAAGTATAATCAATTGTTTTATTACAATTGATATAAAAATGGTTGACTTCTTCTAAATTTTTTGATACAATAAATATAACAATTGTTTTAAGGAGAAAAACAAATGAAATTATCTGTTTTTGACGAACTGCTGCACAAATCTTTTGAGTATCATTTGGACGAACCTATCCCCGTTTCCGAAAGCACACACGAGGAATATGCGGAGGCAGAGGATAAATTATTAGAACAATTTTCCAAAATGCAAAACGAACTTTTTGAACGATATGATTTTGCTCGTTTCGCCATAGAAGAAGAAAGAATAGATTACCGCTTTAAATTAGGCTTTCGCTACGGCTTGTTGCTTGCAATAGAGTCCTGTTATCTGACAATTCCCACCCCTGCGGAAACCTTGGACGAACTGAGAAGAAATGCCCAAAAAGTCGCAAGGGAACGGCGCCGCGAAAATTCTAAACGTTCCAAAGACTCCTCTGCGTCCGATGCGGCGGAGGAGGGAGGGCGGGAAACCGACGTTTCGGCGCCGTCGGCTTCCGCCGAAAAAACTGCGGACGAAAAATAAAAAAGCGCCCGTTTTCCCAAAAAGGAAACAGGCGCTTTGTAGCGCTTTCTTATTCTTCGCCGTCCGTAGGTTCGGCTTCTCCTTCGACGACGATTTCCTCGTCGTTTTCGGGGGTATCGTCCCCCTCGTCTTCATCGAGCGCTTCCGCGCCTTCCGTAAGCTCCGCGATATCCACGTCCTCTACCGTTTCTTCGGGCGCCGCCGTTTCCGCTTCGTCGTCCCGTTCCGCTACGTCCACCGTCGCAACCAGGCTGTCCTTGACGTTCATCACGCGGACGCCGCGCGTCGCGCGCCCTATCTGACTGATCGAATCCGCGTGCATACGAATGATCGTTCCGCCCGTCGTGATGATCATGATGTCGTTTTCGTCCGACACCAGCTTCATATTGACGAGATAGCCCGTCTTTTCGTTGAACACGCCCGCCTTGATGCCCTTGCCGCCGCGGCTTTGGATCCTGTAATCCTCTACCGACGAACGCTTGCCGTAGCCGTTCGAGGTCAGCGTGAAAATGTCGAATTCGGGATTGACCACCAGCATATCCACTAGCTCGTCGCCCGCGCTCAGTTTCATCGCGCGCACGCCCGTCGCCGTTCTGCCCATCGAACGCACGTCGTTTTCCGAGAATCGGATACACTTGCCCTCTCTCGAAGCGACCATCAGCTCGTTGTCGCCCGTCGTGAACTGGACGGAGATGACTTCGTCGCCCTCGGGCAGACGAATGGCGATTTTTCCGTTTTTGGGGATGCGGTCGTATTCCTTCGTGGTGGTCTTTTTGATGACGCCCTTTTTCGTGGCGATGACGATATATCCGCCCGTATCTTCCGTCACGGGCAGCACCGACTGTATCTTTTCGCCCTGATCCAGACGCACGATGTTCACCACCGCTCTTCCGCGCGAGGTGCGGTTGGCTTCGGGAATTTCATAGCCCTTGACCGAGTACACCTTGCCGAGCGACGAGAACAGCAGGATGTCGTCGTGCGTAGAGGAAATAAACATTTTCTCCACATAGTCCTCGTCCTTGGGCTTATGCGCCGTAATACCCATGCCGCCGCGGTTTTGCGCCTTATACTCCGTCACCGGCAGGCGCTTGATATATCCCGAATGCGTCAGGGAGATGACGACGTCCTCTTTGTCGATGAGATCCGCGTCCTCGATGGAGCCGTAATCCACGGAAATTTCCGTGCGGCGGGGAGAAGGATAGCGGTTTTTGATGTCGATGAGGTCGGCGCGGATAATCGCCATCACCCTTTCCTCGTGCGCGAGAATATCTTTGAGGTCGGCGATCGTCGCTTCGAGAGCTGTCAATTCGTCTTTGAGTTTATCCACTTCGAGAGAGGTGAGCCTTTGCAGACGCATTTCCAAAATTGCGTTCGCCTGCTTTTCGTCCAGCTCGAAAGCTTCCGTCAATTTGGCGATCGCCGCGAACTTATCCGACGATTCCTTGATGATCTTAATCACCTCGTCGATATTCGCAAGCGCCAAAACGAGTCCCGAAACGATATGCGCGCGCTCCTCCGTCTTGTTCAGCTCATACCTGGTACGCCGCGTAATGACTTCCTTCTGATGCGCGAGGTAGTAAGTGAAAATTTCCCTGAGATTCAGAGTCCTCGGCTCCGTGCCGTTTTCCACGAGCGCCAGCATGATGATGCCGTCGGAAATCTGTAAATTCGTGCGCTTATAGAGAGTATTCAAAACCACCTGCGCATTGGCGTCCTTCTTGCACTCGATGACGATGCGCATACCGTCGCGGTCGGATTCCTCGCGGATGTCGGAAATGCCTTCGAGTCGTTTGTCCTTGACCATGTCCGCGATGGTCTTGATGAGCATCGCCTTATTCACCTGATAGGGAATCTCGGTGACGACGATGCGCTGACGCACGTTGCCGCCCGTGCCGTATTCCTCTATCTCGCACTTGGAACGGATGACGATCTTGCCCTGTCCCGTGCGGTAGGCGTTGCGGATTCCGCTCCTGCCCATGATGATGCCGCCCGTGGGAAAATCGGGCGCGGGGATATACTCCATCAGCTCGTCCACCGTGATCTCGGGATTGTCGATCATCGCCACCGCGCCGTCGATGACTTCCGCGAGGTTATGCGGGGGAATATTCGTCGCCATGCCCACCGCGATGCCGTCCGAGCCGTTCACCAAAAGATTGGGGAAGCGGGCGGGGAGCACGGTAGGCTCCGACTCGTTGCCGTCGAAGTTCGGGATGAAATCCACCGTTTCCTTGTCGAGGTCTTTGAGCATTTCCGAGGCGAGCTTTGTCAGCCTCGCCTCCGTATAACGCATCGCCGCGGCGGGGTCGCCGTCGACGCTGCCGAAGTTGCCGTGACCGTCCACCAGCGGGAAATTGATGGTAAAGTCCTGCGCAAGGCGCACCAGCGCGTCGTACACCGAGCTGTCGCCGTGAGGATGGTATTTACCGAGCGTGTCGCCGACGATACGGGCGCACTTGCGGTAAGATTTGTCGTTGTATAAGCCCATTTCGTGCATGGAGAATAAAATTCTTCTGTGCACGGGTTTGAGTCCGTCCCGAACGTCCGGGATCGCCCTCGATTTATTGACTGCCATGGCATAGGCGATGAACGAACGTTTCAATTCTTCGTCTACTTCCATATCCAAGACCTTCGTCATGGCGAGGGTCTTTTTAAATTCCTCGGTCAATTCGGGGCTTGTTTCCTTTTTAGCCATTCTTTACTCCTTAAATATCTATAAAACGTCGGAAACGCTTGACGCGCTGCCGCTTTTTCCGATCCGTCCGCTCCTGTTTTCGCAGACGGTCGCCGCTTCTTTTCTCTGCATGGAACCCTGCGGGCGCGGACAGCCGCGCCGACGCGTTTTTCAAAACGCCCTTTTGTGCGCGGGCACGCCGACAGGCGGCGGAGCCGACGCGCGTCATTAAGGCGCCTTAGCTTAAATATCCAGATCGGTGACGAGGGAAGCGTTCTCCTCGATAAACTTTCTTCTCAGCTCGGGATTTTCCCCCATCAGCATGGTGAACATGGTATCCGCCTCCGCGGCATCCTCCATCGTCACGCGCACCAGCGTGCGGGTGGAGGGATTCATCGTGGTTTCCCAAAGCTGTTCCTTGCTCATTTCGCCGAGGCCCTTATAGCGCTGATATTCTATCTTGGAGGTCGCCTGCGCGTCGTAAGCGACTTTTTCCTCCTCGGAATACAGATAGTCCTCTTTGCCCTTGCTGCTCGCCTTATACAGGGGCGGCAGAGCCGAGTATACGTGCCCGTGCTCGATGAGAGGGCGCATGAAACGGAAGAGGAAGGTATACAGCAGGATGCGGATATGCGCGCCGTCGACGTCGGCATCGGTCATGGAAATGATCCGATCGTAGCGAAGCTTGCTCTCGTCGAAATCGTCCAAGATGCCGCAGCCGAACGCCGTGATCATCGATTTGATCTCCTCGTTTTCGAGGACGCGGTTGAGCCGCACCTTTTCGACGTTCAGAATCTTGCCGCGCAGGGGCAGGATCGCCTGAAAGCGCCTATCTCTGCCCTGCTTTGCCGTGCCGCCTGCCGAGTCGCCCTCGACGATATAAATTTCGCAAAGTTCGGGACGCCTGTCCGAACAGTCGGCAAGCTTGCCGGGAAGCGTCGTGCTTTCGAGAATCCCCTTTCTTCTGGTCAACTCGCGCGCGTTTCTCGCCGCGTCGCGTGCTTTCTGCGCCGTGATACAGCGCAGCACCAGTTCCCTGGCGACCGCGGGATTTTCTTCGAGGAAAGTGCTCATGTGCTCGGTGACGCATTTATTGACGAACGCGCGGATAGAGCTGTTGTTTAGTTTATCTTTCGTCTGCGATTCGAACTGCGCGTTGACGAGCTTGACGGACACGACCGCCGTGATGCCCTCGCGGACGTCCTCGCCCGTGAGTTTATCGCTCTCCTTCAAGACGTTCAGCTTTCTGCCCGCGTCGTTAATGACTTTGGTGAGAGCCATTTTCAGTCCCTCGACGTGCGTGCCGCCGTCTATCGTGTTGACGTTGTTCGCATAGCTGTAAATGACCTCGTTATAACTCTCGTTGTACTGAATCGCTACTTCGCAGACGGTGTCGCCGTCCGCTTCCTCGAAATATACGGGCTCGGGGAAAAGGACCTCGTCGCGGTTTTTATTCAGTTCCTCGACGAAGGAGCGGATGCCGCCCTCGTAACAGAAGGAATCCTTCTTTTCCTCGCCGGGACGCTTGTCTTCAAGCGTGATGCGAAGCCCCTTATTGAGATAGGCGAGCTCTCTCAAACGCCCTTTCAGGGAATCGAAACTGAACGTGGTGGTTTCAAAAATCTCGTCGTCGGGCATAAAAGTGACCTTGGTGCCCGTGATGTCGGTGTCGCCGACGACCGACACGGAGCGCTGGGGCACGCCGCGGTTATACACCTGTTTATAGACGCGGCCGTTCTGATAGACCTCCGCTTCCAGCCATTCGGAGAGCGCGTTGACCGCCTTGACGCCGACGCCGTGCAGACCGCTCGAAACCTTATAGCCCGAGTCGCCGCCGAACTTGCCGCCCGCGTTGACCTTCGTGAACACGACTTCCAGCGTGGAAATGCCTTCTTTGGGATGGATGTCCGTGGGGATGCCTCTGCCGTTGTCCTGCACGGTGCAGCTTCCGTCCGCGTTCAGCCACACCTCGATATGCGTACAATATCCCGCCAGCGCCTCGTCGATGGAATTGTCCACCACTTCGTGCACGAGATGGTGAAGCCCCTTCGCGTCCGTTGACGAGATATACATACCGGGACGTTTTCTGATGTGCTCCAAGCCGTCCAAAACCTGGATTTGCTCGGCGCCGTATTCGCCCTCAACTTTTTCCGTCATTCTTTTAAACTCCTGTTCGCGCGCCTCTCCGAAAGTCGGAACCGCGCACGTTATTTTTTACCTACTTATTATACCATATTGGAAGAAAAAAGTACAGCATTTTGCCGTAATTTTTTCAATCTTTATTTTACCAATCGCGTTTTTGGGCGTTTTTTTGCCCGCAGGCGCATTTTGTATGCGTCCGCGATAAGTTTATCACCCCCCGAGGCAAAATTGATTCTGGGGCTTTTAAACGTTTCGTCGCATTTTTCCCCGAAAGCGCGAAACGGGATTTTTTCGCCCCGACGCCCCGTAAAAAAGTCGAAGGATTTTGAAATCGATCCAATAAAAAATAAAGGGCTTAGGGAGGATATTTTTAAACGCTTCCCATTTTAACGAAAGCCGAAAAACGCGGGTTAAATTAAAATAAACGCACTTTTTTCTGAGCCGTTCAAAGAAGAATCCCTCCCTGTTTATTTGCTTTTATGGCCGCGGGAAACAGAGGGCAAAAGACGGCAAAAGCGAAGAGTAATACTTTAAAAACGCGTTTTTTTAAAAGTCTGCCTGTAAATCCCATTTTTGTTCCGTTCTCCTTTTGCCTTGCCCGAGAATCAGAGATTTTCTTTCGTTTTTTATGTTTGTTATGCCTAAAACCCGAAACATTTTCTTTTGCCGCCCTGTTTACTATTCCTGAAACCGGGGAAATTTTCTTCCGCCTTTATTTTCGCCCTATAAAATTCGGGAAATTTTGTTCCGTTTTCCTGTTTGTTATTCTTGAAATTCGGCGGGTATAGCTCCCATACGATCACAGCGCCTTTTGGGAAATTTTTTGCAATCCATCCCCCGCGCGTCGGTGAAACAGGTCCCCATACTCTCTCCTCCCTGTCTGACGAACATTCATCTCCGTTTTTTCCGATCTGTATTTGTGCCTGCGCGCTCTGATTCCGTTCGTCTTTCAGTCGCCCCGCCCGTTGCTTAGAAAAGTTCCCCTTGTCTTGAATTTGTCTTCGAAAGCGCGGCAGAAAAAACGTCGCTATCGTTCCTTCCCAAGGCTCGAAAGGGAAGAAGAATTTTTTAGGAGAATTTCGGGCATACTTGTGAATAAGGAGGGAAAAAATGTCTATCGATTATTCCCCTGCCGCCGCCTGTCGCGGCTGCAAAAAATCCGTCGACGCGAAAAGCGCTTATTTCTGCCCCACCTGCGGGGACTGTATTTGCGCGGACTGCGCAAAGAAAAACAACGGCGTCTGTCGCCGCTGTTTTTCGCCGCTGGAAAGATTCAGTTGATTCTCCCGGGTCCTCTTCCCCGACCTGTTTTTTTCAATTCGTCCGATCTTGTTTTTGCGCGCGGAAAGAATCGCAAAAAGGAATTAGCAAAGCCGTCGCCTCCGACCGCTCTATCAGGCATACCGCAATCGGGAACGTTTTTTTCATACGCCATATCTTAAACTCGCGCGTCTTTAAAAGAGCGCTTCAACGCTCTTTTTGGAGTCAATCGCGCCGCGAGTTCGAGCGCCTTTCAAAAAGGCATTAAAACTCTTCTCCGAGCAAGGTGCGAAGGAGCACCTGCGCGTAAATTCTGTGCATGAAATCGTTGGGATGATTCGTATTGGAAGAAGTGGTATCCTGGAATTTTTTTCGCGCGAGAATTTCCGTATGCGCCGCCGTGACGTCCGCGACGCCCACGCCTTCCCACTTTTCTTCCGCCTCGGCAAGAAGCCCGGGATAAACGGCGTGATAATTTCTCAAACAAGTCCCCTGCTGATACCCCACTTTCTCGTTGGGCAGCATACTCGTCACCACCGCGATCTCCGCGTCGGGGCAGCGGGCGCGGATATTTTTGACGATATTTTTAATATTGGCGACAAACGCGCTTCCCTCCGTCACTACCCCGTCGTTCATTCCGAACGCCAAAATCACGAGATCGGGATTTTCGTCGCAGACCTTTTTATAATTGGCGTATTCCTTTGCCCAAGCGCTCGTTTCTCCGCTCTTGGAAAGGTTGACGCGGGAAATTTCCGAGCCGTATTTGCTTTCGAGATAGTCCATGGCGAGATCGCAATAGCCGGGACAGCGGGGCGCTCTGTCCACTTCCGCGAGAGCGGTGGATCCCCAGCCGTAAGTGATGCTGTCGCCGTAATATACGGCTTTGACGGGATCGCCTTTGGAAAGCTTTTCGCGGAGAAGGGAAAAGCGCTCGCTTTTGTCCTCGGGCACGGACAGGGGGCTTTTGCCCGAATGGGTGTACGTGACGGCCAGACACCAAGCCGACATTCCCGCGCTCTCTTTCGTCGTTTCCGCGACCATGTAAGCGCCCGAAGCCTGCGAGGAGGGAATCTGCGTCTTCAATCCGTCGTCCGTGTACGTTTCGAAATAATACTTGTCGTAAGCGAGTACGGGGATGTTTCCTTCCTTTAAAATTTTCAGTTCCCCTTCCGCCGTCACCTCGTAATCCCTTCCCTCCTCGTACTTCGTCGCAAGGTCGGCGCTGCGCACCGATACGATTTTTTCTATCGGATAGAGAAGCTTTATCGGCTCCGTTTCCCCTTTCGGATTCTCCATCACGAACGCCGCTTCCGCATACGAAACCCGCCCCTTCCAAACGGGAGAAACGTACTTTTGCAGATCGAACGCCGATAAATCGTAAGCCGTCAGATCCTCGGCAGAGGAATCCGAAGAAACGGACGAGGAGGCGCTCTCCTGCGAACTTCCCTTTCCGTCCGACAAATCGGAAGACGCGGGCGAGCCGCACGCCGCGAGCGGCGCGAGCATCGTCATTGCCAAAATAAAAGCCGCCATTGTTTTCATTCCTTTTTTCTTTTCAGTTTTCACAATTTTCCTCCCGTTTTTTCCTATGTCATTTCGATATGGGAAAACAGCCGCATTTTTATTCCCTATTCCCTCTTACAAAAGAGCTTTTAAAAAGGCAGGCGCGCCGCCGTCGGGATTTTTGTTTTCCCGCTTTTTCCAAACCGTTCTTCTGCGCCGTCATCGCCGACGCTTTCGCCGCCTCGATTTTTCAAGCCGCCCTTTTATGCCCTTTCGGATGGGAATTATCCGCGCCGTCTTTTTAGGACAAGCACCAATCCCGCCGCGGCGGCGCAGGCGAAGGGAAGCCCTACGAAACTGCCGCAGCCGCCGTCCTCCGACGAGGAGGCGGAATTTTCTTCCGACGCGTATTCCACCCGCACGACGTCGCTCAAAAGCGACCACTTGCCCGTTTCGGCGCGCAAGATCACCTCCGCGTATTCTCCCGCGTCCCGATAAGCGTAGAGGGCGCCCCGCGTTTCTGTCCGCGTTCCGTCGTAACTTTCCACGAATACGGGCAGCGTAAACTCTTCGGACAAAAACTCGGATTTTTTCACAGGGGCAAGTTCCCCGAAAGTCAATTTTTCGGGAAGCGCGCCCGCCGCCACGGCGTCGTTATTCGTGATGCCGTAGACGCCGTCCCGTATCGCCGTTTCCACGTCCGTCTTTGTGGAATACGTCCAATAGGCGGGCGGGAATCCCCTGTCCAGCATAGAGCGCGTGAGCTGGGGCAGCACGTTGCCGTAGGACATATCGATTCCCACTCCGCGCGTGCAAAGGTCGGTGATCGTCTTGCCGATATTCTCCTTGGTATAATTGAGATCGAGCGCCCAAAGATAGGGAATATGCTCTCGGACCGCCGAAAGCTGCGTTCTGTCAAAGGAGATGACGACGATATTGTCCTCCATGCCGTATTCCTCTATCTTGCGTTTGAAAACGGAAACAAAATCGGAAGCGGAACTCTTGATCTCGAAGAAAATCAGGATTTCCTTATCCCTGCAATAGGAGAACAGTTCGTCTATCGTCGGAATGTCCGATTCGCTGCCCGTCGTCATGTTGCCGAGATTGCGGATGATTTTATACTGCCGGATCTCTTCGAGCGTCATCGAACGAATGTTCCCCCTGCCGTTTGTGGTGCGGGAAAGGTCTGCGTCGTGCATGATGACGATCTGATCGTCCTTGGTCAAATGCGCGTCCACTTCGAGGTGGGTGGCGCCCGCTTCGCACGCCGCCCGAAAGCCCTCCATCGAATTTTCGTTATACTTGAACGGATCGCCGCGGTGCGCGACGTTGAGGGGAGAGCGGGACAGCGTTCCCCCTTTGAGTCCGTCCAGCTCCGCATACGCCTGCGCGATATTCTTCGGATCTCCGTCCGTCACCAAGCCGAAAGCGCCGCTCGCTATCCCCGCCTTGACGTCGAATTCCTCCGCCGATTCGAGCTTTACCCAGACCGTTTTCATGCGCGACTGCAAAAAGTTCACCGTTTCCTTATCCGCCTGCCTTTGCGACAACACGAGCAGCATCGCGCCCGCTTCGTTCGCAGCCCGCGCCGCCTCGGCGGGGCGGAAGGGATCCGCGGAAGAAAAATCGAGCGCCGCGCGGAAATAGGGCATCGCCGTTTTCGCCGCTTTGATAAGCTCCGCGTCGGGAGAGATCACCGCCGCGTCCGTGAGCTTTTGATGCGACGCGGCATAGGCGGAAAGCGCGGCGAGCTGCTCTTCCGAGGACACGTAAAAATTGGGAATCGCCCCGCCGTCCAATTCGTCCAGCGCCGTTTCCAGCGGCTCTATCACCTTGCCGTCCTTTCCCGTCGCGTTGCCCTCTCCGTCCAGATAATACCACGCGTTTACCGCCGCGCGCGCGTCGTTGTCCGCGGACACGTAATACAAGCTTCGCGCGCTCGTCAGTTCCGCCGTCACCGTCGGCGCGGCGAGAAGGCGGGAAGAGGAATAGTCCACCGTCTTCGCAAACTCGTAAGTTTCCGCGTTCGCCGCTGCCCTGCCGCCCCGAAATCCTATGAAAGACCCGTTCAGACAGGAGAGGGACGAAGCGAAGACGAACGCCGCCGTACATACTGCGGCGATTATTTTTCGTAAAACGCGCCCTTCTTTTCCCTTCATGCTTTTCCCCTTTTAATTTTTTCCAGCAAAGCGACCGCCGCCGCGAGAGGTTTGCCGCCGATAAAAATTTTCGCTTCGCCCTTTTCGCAAGCGGCGCGGCCGTTGCCGTAAACGGATACCAGGCGATACCCCTTTGCGGGGAATACGGCTTCCCGTTCCGTTTCGCCGTAGGCGAATCCATAGCAGAGGAGCCTGTTGCCGTCCCCGCTCCTTCTCGCCAGCCGCACGATCCCCTTCGGGTGCCGCAAGGAACGTATCTCGTCCGTATCGATGAGGATCGTTTCTCCGTCTTTGACGATCTCCTTGATCGTCCGATAATAATCGACGCCCGCCTTGACGACGGAAAACACCTCCGGGGAAACGTCCGAAAGCCTGCCCGAAAGACAGATTCTGCCCAGCATGGCTTTGACCATCGTAAAATATACCTCGTCGAGAGTATGCGTCGGCAGGACGCTCGCCCAGATCTGCATGGTGCGCGGCTGCATGACGCGGTGCAGGTCCGCCGCCACCACCGCGCCGTCCGCGTTTTCGTGCGCGTCGGAAAAGGATACCATGCTGCCGAGCGTCATAAACAGCGGTTCGTGCCGCATCCCGCCCGAGGAACATACTTCCATGACGAGTCCCTTGACGCCCGCGCGGAGTTTTTCAAAGAACTCCACCACCTTCTCCATCTGCCGGCGCAGCCCTTCGCCGGGACTTTCCGCGCCGTCCGCGCCCAAGCCGATATTTTCGTTGTAATCGATCTTTATGTAGTTAAGACAGTTTTCGTTGAGCGTGTCGATGACCCGCTTCGTGAGATAGTCGGTGACTTCCGCTTTTCGGAAATCGAGAAACATACGCCCGCCGTGGTCGATGACGACTCCGTCTTCCTTTAAGAGCCAATCGGTTTTTTTAGATACCTCGGAAAGGGCGGTGACGCCTTCGAATTCGTACCAGACGCCGCCCGCCGTAAAGCCCGCCTCCCGGAATGCGTCGGAAAATTCTTTTAGCCCGCGCGGGAATCTTTTTTTAGATACTTCCCAATCCCCCAGCTGAGAATCCCAGCAGTCGCAGAACCAGCCCGCGTCGATGACGAAATACTCCGCGCCCAATTCCCGCGCGAGCGCAAGCTGCGGACGGATATTGTCGATGGTAGGGTTTCCCCAGCTGCAAAGGTATTCGTTATAGACGACGGGCAGAGTTTCCTCCGACGGCGGGAAGCGATAGCGGGTTTCCTGATACTTGGTGAGCGCCGCGCACGCCTCGGTCAGTCCTCCCTCCACCGCCGTGAAAAAAGCCGAACGGGTCTTAAACTTTTCCCCCGTTTTCAGCGTTTTGCGCCAGTGGCCGAAGAGGTAGTCCGCATGGCCGCCGAACAGCGTGATGCCGCCGTAACGATGCACCGCCTCCATCTGCCAGGAATCGGGCGCCTCTATCCACGCCGCCCACGTGACGCCGTTCTTTTGATCCTCTATCGCCGTAAAGGGCATATAGCCCCGCGCGGGCATGGACCCCACCGCTCCGATCCGCTGCACCCGCACGCCGAGCGACGACCACGAATCCTCGAAATTGAATTTGGAAACGGGCGTGCTCTCCTTTCGCCCCTCGCCCGACCAATTGCTCTGTAAACGGTGCAAAATCAAAGAGTCGGGGTCGTTTTCCTCCTCGAAGGGAGTGAGGGCAGAAATCGCGAAGGAAGAAGCGAGTTCTATCGTCGTATCCGCGCCGCAATTTTCCAGTTCCATTCTCAGCTCCGCCGCCCGATAGCCCTTTCTCTGGGTGAGAATATGCCTGACCTTCAAGCCGTCCTCGTTTTCGAGAAGGGTGACGATCTCGCGCGTTTCCTCCGTTTCGGAGCACACCTGATCGCACGGCCGGAAAGAAAAGGAGGTGGAGCTGTCGTACATGGTGGCGCCCGACGAAAAATCCCGACGGGGAGAGTTGCCCGTGCGGGCGATCTGCACCATCGGCTCTATCTCGGGATAGGGATGGGAAGGATTGAATTCCTTATAAAGCTTGGAAGGCTTTACTTTGTCCGAAGTGCCTTCGGGGACGCAGGTAAAGGACATTACCCCGTCTTTTACCGTGTAGATCGCCGTCATTCCCTCTAAGGGACGATAAATAATCTGTTGTTTTGAAAAATCCATAACTATTCTGCCTTTTACTGCCTGATTTTATTGAAAAGCGGGAGAACCGCCGTTTTTGCGAACGGATAAACATACCAAAAGAAAACTTTTCCTGTACAAAGGCGAAAGCGGGGAACGGAAAAGCGTCTTTAATCTCCGAGAAGAATACTTTTCCTATCTTTCGCCGCAAGGGAGAAACGGGAAAAAAGGACTCCCGTATCCCTCCGCGAAAACCACTTTCACCGCGCTTTGAAAAATTCGGAAAAAAGAAAGTTTCCTTTTAAATTTCCCCTCCGCTCTCGGAAACAACTCCCTGTCCCCGAGCCTTTTTGCGCCGAAATTTTCTTAGTCCTCTCCGCCGAGGGTATTGATTTTGACGTATTTTTCCGCGTTCCAGTCCGCCCTGACCACGAATTTGAGCATATACTCGTCGTCGCGCGTTTCCTGCGTCAGCGCAACGCCGTTTTTCGAGAGATTGTCGAGATAAAAAGTCCCGAAGCGCGCCGCCGCGTTTTCCAGGTTGACTTCCGCAAGCCGCAAGAGGTACCCCACCGCGTACGAACAATGCACGTCCTTGATATAGATTTCGTCGATGAGCTTGCCGCTCTGTTTCAGTTCACAGTTGATCACGGCGGGAGAATAACAACGATAAATTTCTATATTTTCAAAACGGATATTTTTCACCGTATTGTAATGATCCCCCAGCTGCACCGCCAGTGCGCCGAGCCTCTCGTCCCAATCCGATTGCGCGAAGCCCACCGAGCAGTCGATGAACGTGACGTTTTTGACGTCGTGATTGGTTTCCCACACCACGCCGTAGCCGAGTCCCTTATCCGTCCAGCAATCGTTATCGCGGAAGGTGACGTTGTCCGTGTATCCCTGAGAAGAGGTGGACTTCGTTTCCATCGCGTCGTCGCCCGTGCGCACGAAACACTTTGTCACCAAAGAGTCGCGGCAGTCGGAAAGCATGATCCCGTCCGAATAGGTGCGGTAGCCGAACAGTAGGCTTCGGGAAACGTTGACGTTTTCGCAATCGGTGAAACAGAGAGTCCAAGTATTGGAATTGACGGACAAGATTCCGTCCACGGCGATATTTTTTGCGCCGTGGAAATCGAAAGCGCCCTTTTGAATGGAATCGCCGCCCATACAGGCGGAAAAATCGACCGCTCCATGACCGTACAATTTGACGTTTTGCGTGCCGTTTGTGCGGAATACGGGAGAATATTTCCCCTCTCCGTCCGCGTACGCTTCGAGATAGGCGCCCGCTTCCAAATACACCCAGGCGTCCGAAGGAATGGAAACGGAGTCGACGAGATGCCTGCCCTTTTCGAAATAATATACGGTGTCGGCGTTTTTAAACGTCGTTTCTGCCATGGTATGCTTCTTTGCGGACAGACGCTCCACCGTCCAGCCCTCGGGCGCGGAAAATTCTTCCGCCTCCGCCAGATACAGCGTCAGCGCTTCCTCCCCTTTTTTATTGAACGCAAAGGTGAAGCTGCCGAAATCGGAAATGCGCGCCGTCACCGTATCGCCCGAAATTTCCGCTTCCACGCCCCTCTTTTGGGGCAGCACCGCCACGGACGGCTTCGATTTGGAAAGCGCCGTACAGGAAAGCCGCGCCGTCAGCCTGACCTCCACCTCGAAATCCTTGGTTTTATCCGTTTTGGAAATGTCCGCATAAGCGAAGGAATGGACGCTCTTGGCGCATCTCGTCGCATACACGGGTACCTCTTTTCCGCCCACCGTCAGCGTATAATACGGGCTTACGATCATTCCGTTTTGCAAGGGAGCGTCGTGACTGACCGCGCCGTCCGTGACTTCCGCCGCATACGCGTCGACGTCGGAAATTTCCGAAACGCCAAACTCCACGCCCGCCACCTCGCAGTTGACTTTTTGCCCGCCCGGCGAAGGAGAGCTGTCCGGCGAAAGCGAAGCGCCTCCGCCGCCGCAAGCCGAGGCGCAAAGCAGAAAGCCGCCTAAAAGCAGGGTGCAGATCTTTATATTTCTCATTTTTTCTCTCCTTATGGATGCGGGGACAAAGTTCAAAACGCCCGCGTTTTCTCCCCTGCGCGATCGGATTTGGATTCCCGAAAAACGAGGGCTTCCAAAAAGCGTTTTTCTCCCCTCCCGAAAATTTTAACGCCGTCGGAGAAAGCGCCGAACTGTCCGATTGGCAAGAGAATGCTTTTTCTCTCGTCAAAAGCCGCCCCTTCATAAAAAACTCTTTTTTCCGAAAAAGCGCGGGGAGCGTTTCGGAAAATCTTAAAAAGCGACTACTCCTCCCCGGACAACTTGTTCACTTTGATGCTGGAACGGGCGAAGCGCGCGCCGTTGTCGAGCGCGATATTCGTGTACTCCTCGTAATTGTCCGCCGCGATCTCCGCGCCCGCATAGCGGATATTGTCGAGATAGAGCGCCCCTATCGTGCTGTTTTGCCAAGTGGCGCCCTCTTTCAGGCGGATCACCACGCTGAGGCAATAGACGGGAAGATTGGTCTGAACCGCGTATTTTGCCGTAATATTCTCGAAATAAATATCCTTGATCTTGCCGCCCTCCCTTTCGTTGTTGGCGCGGTTGAATACGCTCAAAAGGGCGCAGGAGGTCTTGTATACCTCCATATTCTCAAAGTGGATATCCTCCCATGTGGAAGTCTTTACCGATCCCATCTGCACAGTGCAGCAGCCGAGATGCTCGCTCCAAGAAGCCTGTGCGAAGCCGATGGAATTATTGCGGAAAATCACGTTTTTTATGTCGTGTTTGGATTCGTAGATACAGCCGTACCCGATGCCCTTATCCGTCCAGACGCAGTTATTTTCAAAGAGCACCCCGTCCGTGTAGCAATCGGGGTCGGTGGAATCGGTGAACGCCTTTACTTCCATCGCATCGTCGCCCGTGCGCACAAAGCAATCCCGCGCGCGGGAGTCCTTGCAGTCGGAAAACATCACTCCGTCCGAATACGTCCTGTACGAAAAGAACATACAGCGGGAAACTTCCACGTTCTTCGAATTATGGAAGCACATCGTCCAATTATTGGAATTGACGCTGACAAGCCCCTCTATTTCCAAGCCGTCCGCTTGGGAAAAGCTGTATACGCCCTTCGTCTTACTGTCCCCGCCCATACAGGCGGAAAAATCGAGCAGCGCCCTGCCCAGAATCTTCACGTTCTGCACGCCCGAAGCGGAAACCGCCGCAAAATAATCGTTTGCGCCCTGTTCGTAAATGCGCAGCGACGTGCCCCTCTCAAAATAGAGGATGCTGTCCGATGGCAGGGAAATGCTCGTGACGTCGTACGCGCCTTCCTTAAAATAATAGAGGGTGTTTCCTTCCGTAAAAGTCGTTTCCTCCCGCGCGTATTTCCGAGGCTCAAAGACTTTCGTCTGCCATCCCGACGGCGCGGCGATCTCTGCCTTGGGTGCCACATATAGAGTGAGCGCCTGTTCTGCTTCTTCGTCGAAAGCGAAGGAATAGCTCCCGTAATCCACTATTTTAGCACGGACGACGCCGTCCGCGAGCGAGGCTTCCACCTCGGCTTTTTCGGGCAGGACGACGACGCTTTCCTTTTCTCCCGCGAGCAGTTCGAGCTGTACGTCGAGAGAGAACGCCCCGTCCGTTTCCACGTCCACCCAGGCAAACGAGTGAACGTTATAGCCGCAGCGCGCCGAATATACGGGGACTTCCTTTCCGTCGACGAGCAAAGAATGCCACACGCCGTCCACAAAGCCGTAGGCGAGGGGGCCGTCGTTGCTGGCGCCGCTGCCGAGCCTGGTTTCGGCGTAAAACGCCTCCATATCCGCCTGTTTATTCACTTCCGCATATTCCAAGGGATAAACGTTGCAGTAGCTCGCTTCGCCGTCCGACGAGGAAGAGGAAGAGGAGCCGTCAGCCGAGGAGCTTTGCTCCTTGGAGGAAGCGTCCGTCGACGTATCGGAAGGCGATCCGCCGCAGGCGGAAGAAAACACAAACAGCAGGCAAAGCGCCGCGCAAAGGGAAATTTTCGTCTTTTTCATATACACTCCTTACTCCTCGTCCGTCCGCGTGTTGATATGAAGGTACTTTTCCATATTGTAGCCGCCCGTCACCTTATCCGAGATGTAGCCGTTTTCGAGATAATTGTCCTCTGTGAGCAGCACGCCGTTGGAAAGGATATTGTCGAGATACAGATCGTAAATAAAGCAATTTTCGCTGTCGTACGTGCGCACGTTGAGGAAAGCGCCATAGTTCCGCGCGGCGGTAATATTTTTGAAATAAATATTTTTAACGATGCCGTATCCCTCGCCCCTGCCGCCGCTGCCGCCGATGTAGACGTTGAGCAGACCGTCGTTGTGCGACATATAAACCTCGATATTTTCGAAGCTGATATTCTCCATCACGGCGCCCTTTCTATTCCCCATCTGAATGACGCAGCAGCCCAGATGGTTGCTCCACGTGCCCAGCGCAAAGCCGACGGAACAGTTTTCAAAGCGCACGTTGCGGGTGTCGTGATTGGACTCGTAAATGCACCCGTAAGCGACCGCTTTATCCGTCCACGCCGCGTTGTTGCGGAAGAGCACGTTGTCCGTAAGCCCCTGCGCCGTCGTGGATTTCGTTTCAAACGCGTCGTCCCCCGTGCGGATAAAGCTGTCTTCGACGACGGCGTTTTTGCAATCGGAAAGCATGATGCCGTCCGCATATACCCGGTACGCGAAAAACAGGCAGTTTTTGACGGAGATGCCCTCGCAGTCGTTGAAACACAGCGTCCAGGTCTGGGAATTGATCACCGTGATTCCGCTGAACGAAACGTTATCCACCTGAGTGAAGATCAGCCCGCCCTTATTGTTATAGTATCCCTCGGGCACCTCGCCGCCGCAGCAGGCGGAAAAATCGAGCAGCCCCCTGCCCGCCACTTTGACGTTCTCGCCCGCGCCCGCCGTCATCGCAGACGACGAACCGCCGCCTTCGGGCGGCATCACTTCGATATACGCGCCGCGTTCTAAGTAGAGCACGCAGTCGGAGGGAAGGGAGATTTTGTCCGTCTTATAACGCCCCGCCTTGAAATAATAGACCTTTTCCCGCTGCGTAAACGCCGTCGCGGATTTCGTATCCGCGGACGAATAATCGCCGGGCTGTAAATATTCGATCTCATAGTTCCCGAACAGCGCCTGCGTATCCTCCTTTTCCGTCACGAACACCGTCAGCGCTTCCTCGGGCTTTTTATTGAAGGCAAAGGAATAACTGCCGAACTCTTTGATGACGGACGTGACCTTTTTATCCTCCAATCGCGCGGAAACGCCGCTGCTTTCGGGCAGCACGACGACGCTCGTTTTTTTGACGGAGAGCACGGTGCTGTCGGAGAGAAGCGTCACCTCCGCGTTCAGCGCGAAATCCTTGGCTTTATCCGACACTTCCACGTCGATATAGGCGAAGGAATGAATGCCGTTGGCACTTCTCGCCGCATACACGGGTACCTCCTCGCCGTTGATGGTCATCGTATAGTAAGGACTGTAAACGACGCCGTTGCGGGTGGGGAGATTCGTGCTCACCTCCCCCGCGTAGGCGGATATATCCGAAAGACTCTCTATTCCCTCGTATTCGGTGGGATAAATGCGGCAGTTGGGTTCCACGCGTTCCTCGGACGAGGGCAAAGCGCTTTGGGAATGGGACGAATCCTCCTCTTTGCCGCCGCAGGCGGCGCCCGCGCACGCGAGCGCGAAACAAAGAGTCAGGCAGGCGGTTTTGAATATTCTGTTCATTCGCGTTTTTCCTCCTCGAAATTAAAGCTTCACTCCTTGACGGAGCCGATCATGACGCCCTTGACGAAATATTTTTGTAAGAAGGGATAGATCAAAAGGATAGGGGTGATGGACACGACGATCATCGCCGCGTTCTGTCCCTGAGAAAACAATTTGGTGCCGTCCAGCCCGATGTTGGGGTCCACGGGCGTTTCGCCCGCCATATTGTTGAGGACGTTTCTCAATTCCAGCGCCAGCGGATATAAATTGTCCGCGGTGGGCAGGAAAAAGGAGGGCCAGTACCAATCGTCCCATTTGCCGACGAGATACCAAAGCGCCACCGTCGCAAGCCCCGCCTTGGAAAGGGGAATCACGAACTGAAAGAGCACTCTGAACTCGCTGGCGCCTTCCATACGGCAGGACTCCAAAAGACTTTCCGGCACCTGCGAAAAGAAGTTGCGCAGGATGATCATATTGAACGTGTTGATGCCGAAGGGAAGGACAAGACACCAGAGGTTGTTCAGCCCCATCATCGACTTCACCGCCAAATAAAACGGAATGATGCCGCCCGAGAAGAACATCGTGATGAGAATGACGGTAAAGCAGATTTTCAGTCCCGGGATGTTCTTGCGCGTGAAAGCATAGGCGCCGAGGGAAGTGAGCAGCATAGAATACAAGGTGCCGCCCACCGTGATGATCGCGGAAATCCCGAACGCACGGGGAACACGTCCCTGACCGAAGATATACTTATACGCTTCGACGTTGAAATCCCACGGGATCACCATGAGATTGGCGTTGAGATAATCCGCTTTGGATGCGAAGGACAACAACAGAACGTATGCCACGGGAAAAATACAGATCAGCCCGAACAGCGTCAAAAGCGAATAGTTGATGACGTCGAAAACCGTGACCTTCGATTTAAATTTTTCTTTGTGCTGCTCCGCGGGAGCGTCCGACGGTATCCGAGTTTTTTCTTCCATAGTATTCATGGCGCTCCTCCTTTAATCCAGCGAATACATACTGTATCCGTTTATTTTCTTAGTCAACAAATTGCCGCCGAACAGAAGTACGAAATTGATGACGTTTTTGAAAAGCCCCACCGCCGTGGCAAATTCGTAAGAGGGATTTTTTCCCTGACTCTTGGAATACACCAGCGTGTCGATGATCTCCGAAACGTCGAGAATCGTTTTATTATAGAGGTTATACACAGAGTCGAATCCCGCGTTCATGATATTGCCCAGCTGCAAGATGAACATGACGGTGATGATGGGCAGAAGACTGGGGAAAGTGATGTAGCGCATATGCCCGAACCGCTTGCATCCGTCTATCGTCGCCGCCTCGTACAGGCAGGGATCAATCCCCGAAATGGCGGCTATGTAGATGACCGTACCCCACCCCATGCCCTTCCACAATTCGGTGAGGATGAGGATCGGATAAAAATAAGAGGAATTTTGCAGGAAAGCCACCCTGTCTTTTCCCATGCCCGCAAGGATGTTATTGAAAAGCCCGTCGTCCACGGCAAGGAGCTGCTTGACGATGCCGCCGATGACCACCCAGGAGATGAAATAAGGCAGATACACCATCCATTGCAGCGTTTTGCGGTATCTTTGACTGTGCACCTCGTTGAGAAGAATCGCCAGAAAAATAGGCGCGGGGAAACAAAACACAAGTTTCAAAAGACTGATGACGATCGTGTTTTTCAGCGCCCGGAACATACTCGGCCGGGTAAAAAACTGTTCAAAATATTTCCAGCCGACGCCCGGACTGCCCCAGATGCCCTGTTTGGGGAGATATTCCTTCCAGGCGAGCACGATGCCGTTCATGGGTACGTAACTGAACAAAATATAAAAGACCATCACGGGGAGAAGCATCAGATAAATCTGCCAGCCCCGTTTCATGCGCCCCCATATTTTTTTAGCGCGTCCGCCCGTTCGATTCGGCGCGGAGGCAATCTTCGTCGAAGCCCGACGCGTCAGGCTTCCCGCATTCTCTTTTTCTGCCATGTCTTCCTCCTTTTTCCTTTTGCCGCCTTTTTTCCTATTCGTCCGCCAGCGTATTGATCTTTACGTTTCTCTTTTTCGACCAGGACGCATTGGCGTTCTCCACAGCGATTATCTCGGAATTGTCGATATCTTCCTCTTCAAGGCGCCTGCCGTTATACAAAATCTTGTCGAGATACACCGTTCCCAGCTTACAGCCCGAGCCTACGTAAATGCGCACGGGGAAGCCGTAACACCTCTTGGAAACGATATTCGAAAAATAGAGATTCTTCGCCTGACCGCCCTGTATGCCGTTGCCCTCCGGATCGCGCAGGGTGATATTGACGAGCGCGCAGTCGTTCTTATACACCTCGATATTTTCGAAAAAGATATTTTCCCACACCGCGTTTTTGTTGTTGCCCATCTGCACCACACAGACGCCGAGCATGGGCGACCAGGTGGGCTGCGCAAAACCGACCGAACAGTTCCTGAATCGCACGTTTTTCATGCCGTTGCTGCATTCGTAAATGGCGCCGTAAGCGTTGGCTTTGTCCGTCCACACCGCGTTGTCTTCGTAAAGGATCGTATCCGTACCAAAAGCGCCCGTCGACTTGGTTTCCACCGCGTCGTCGCCCGTGCGCAGGAAACAATGTTTCGCGCCGCTGTTCCTGCAATCCGAGAGCATGATCCCGTCCGAAAAAGTGCGATAGCCGAGCAGCATACAACGGGAGATGTCGACGTTTTCGCTGTCCGTAAAACAGAGCGACCAATTATTGGAATTGATGGAAACGACGCCTGAAAATTCCGCGTTCGTCACCCGCGAAAAGGAAAAGACTCCTTTCACCTTGGAATCTCCCCCCTGAACGGCGGAAAAATCGAAAAGTCCCCGCCCCGCGATCCTGATATTCTGCGTGCCCGCGCTCCTCAACGCCCCGTAATAGTCCCCTTTCCCGTCCGCATACACCTCCATATAGGCGCCGCGTTCAAACCACACGACGCTGTCCGAGGGCACGGAAATCGAAGTGATCTCATACCTGCCCGCCTCGAATACGTATGCCGTCCGGGAATCGGAAAAGGTGGTTTCCTCCCGCGTGTACCGCCCGGGGGAAAAGCGCTCGATTTTCCAGTCCTCGGGAACATTCAGCTCTTCCTCGGGCGCGACGTACAGCGTGAGAGCTCCTTCGGGTTTCCTGTCGAAGACGAAGGAAAAACTGCCGTACGCCTCTATTGTCGCGCGGACGGTCTTTTCCGACAACTCCGCCGCGACGCCCGCGCTTTCGGGGAGAACGACGACGGACTTATATGCGCTTTGCACGGTCAGGAAAACTTCGAGAAGAGGAGTTTCTTCCGATTTTGCCGCGTCTATCCAGGCAAAGGAATGAACGCCTAAGCCGCAGCGGGTCGCATACACGGGCACTTCTATCTCGTTGACTTTCAGGGAAAACCAGGGAGAGGAAACGATGCCGTTTTCCACGGGATCGTCGTTGTTGACGCCGTCTTTCCTCACCTGCGCGGCGTAGGCGTCCATATCGGAAAGGGAGGCCACGCCCTCGTAAGAGATGGGAGCCACCTCGGAAAGAGGCTTCGCCGCGCTTTCCGAAGAAAACGAAACGCCGTCCGAATTTTCCGATCCGGGCGTATCGCCGCAGGCGGCTGCCGAAAGAAAGACAAAAAACAGACCGATCCCCAATGCCGCCCGACGCAGTATCTTTTTCATCCTTTTCACTCCCTCAACTTCTTTTTTCTTCCGGCGGAAAGTTTTTCGCCGGAAGAAAAATCGTGCGCTTTGTTACTTTCTCTTTCTTAAAGCGATCGCCGCCGCGACGCCGAGGAGCGCCACGCCCGCGGAGATGCCCACCACGCTGCCGCAGCCGCTTCTTTCCGAATTTCCGCCCGACCCGCCCGAGGACGTTCCGCTGTCAGAATCGGAAGTTACGGGCGTATTGCCCGCTTCGTATTTGGCATAGAGGGAAAGATCCGCGGGATTTTCGTAATCGAGCGCCGTAAACGCCTTGGTGAGAGCCGCGTCCGTATACCAGCCCACGAACGTATACCCCTCCTTATCAAAGCTTTTCAGTTTTTCGCTGCCCTGATAGCTGTATTTGCTCGTTCCGAGCTGCTCCGTCCCGTCGTAATAGGTGACGGTGAATTTCTTTGCGGAAGCCTCGATGACCACCTGCGCGCCGCCCGAAACGGAAACGTAATAGTTGCCCTCTTCGTCTTCGGGATCCCATTCCATGTCCATGCTGGAAACGCCGTCTATCTCGCTGTATTCCCCCAGCGTCGCCACTTTGAAAGTGAGCGCGTGCAATTCGTCGTCGATGGGAGTGCCCGGCGTATAGGCGTTGCCGTCCAGCTTGATCTGGGAAACGCGCACCAGCTTATCGTCGTATTCGAAGCGGATGGTATAGCCGTAATCCGCTTCCAGCATCAACTGATCCACATTGGCGTAAGCGGACTGAATATATCCCTTGATTTTGGTTTCGGACACGACGTACCAGGCGATCTTCGTGGAAAGTTCCGCGCCCGTGGAGAGGGTGATTTTCGTCTTTTGAGGAAGGACCTCGCTCATGATCACGTCCACGGTATTGACGTCCGTCGCCAAGAGGTCGAGCTGAGAGGTATCCACCGATTCGACTGCGGTGATATATCGAGTCCCGCTCTCCGAGGTCGCTTCTTCGCCCGCGTACAGTTTCTCGACGTTAGCCGCGGAGAGGGCGCTGTCATACACCCGGCATTCCTTGATGTCCACCGTCGCGTAACAGGTCGCCGCGATGCCCGTGATCTGGCACTGCGCGCCGAGCGTGAAAGCGTACGGATCCGAACGCCAGGAGAAAAACGTGTCCGACATCCTGATCGGCTCCGCCACGGCTTCGCCGTTGACGTATACGATGGCTTCGTTCTTGACCGAATCGGTGCTCACCGTCACCGTCGTCCAATCCGTGGTGTCGCAGGTATATTCAAAGGTATTTGCCTCCATCCAGGCCTGCTTTTCGTCCAGCGAATTTCCCGGCGCCATATCTATATTGTTGACCTGAATCTCTATGCAGCCCTTCCAGGGCGTAATCTGAAAAGCGTCGTTATATCTGCCGACCGCAAGCATATAATGATCGCCCTGCCACTTGGAGTTGTCGCGGCGGAAGGTGATGGAAACGGTGTAGGAGTCCTCTATGAGGTCGGAAAAATCCTTGCCCGAGTTTCCCAGCTGCGGGGCGTACAGACAGGCGCCGCGCTTGCCGCCCTTGTCTTCCGCGTCGCGGTCGCTGACGAGGGAAAGATAGTTTTCCCCGTCGGTGTCCTGTTTGATTTTGAGCGCTTCCTCTTTGTTTGCGGAAGTGTTGAGCGTCTTTAAATGGAACTCGTTGCCCGAAGTATCTTTTCCGGGAAGGGAGGCGTCGTCAAATTCGTAAAGCGCCATGGGTTTGATGATCTTCGTTTCCTCCGCGGAAGCGGAAAAGGAGGCGGGAACAACCGCCAGACTTCCCGCGGCGAGCGCGAGCGTAAGCCCAAGACCGATTAATTTCTTCATGCTTTCATTCTCCTTATCTTTCTATTTGGATTTTTAAAGCGGCGGGAAAATTCAGTTTTTCCCTGTACCCGCTTTGACGGCATGACCGCCGTCGATGTAGCTGTTGTATTCCTCTATCATCTCGTCGCCGCTGTACGATTCCTTATAATTCCTGACAAACGAATTCCATTTGCTTTGGAAGGCTTTGGAAACGATATAGAGATCGTCCCAGCCGAACGTCAAAGCGTTGTACGTCCAATCGGCGGGATTCCAGAACATATTTTTCTGATTGCTTTCCAAAACGGAGATGGTTTCTTCGAACAGGCTATGGCACTCGGTGAGATACTCGATGCCCGCCTCCGTTTGAAGATCGGGATAGTCGGAGAAATAGGAATGCGCTTCGGAGCGCTCCTGACGGGCGCAGATGATCTCCGCGTTAGTGCAGGTAGTCACCTTATAATGCATCGTCCAATCGACGAGCGCATAGAGCATCGTGGCGGTATCCACGCTGACGATGGTCTTATAGAAGCCGTCCTTATCCTTTTCGAGAAGGGAGGTCTTTTTCCCCGCCGCGTCCTTTTCGTAATGTACGCCTTCCACGCCGTATTGAAGCAGCTCGTATCCCTCGTCGCTCAAAAGATAATCATAGAGTTCGAGGCACTTGCGGATGCGGGAATTGCTGTTGTTGGCGTTGATGCAGAAGCCCTGCCAATATCCCGCTTCCCCCGCGCCGTTCCAGGTGCCGTTTTTGCCCGCGGGAGGATCGCACATGGCGACTTTTGCCGTCGCGTCTTCGAGAGAGCATTTGTCCACCGCCATGATCCCCGAAACAAAATTATTCAGCCAATTGTGCGCATAGATCATGCCTGCCTTGCCCTGCACGAATCTGTCCTGCTTGGTGCCATTGTCCGCCGTCAGGGAGTCCTGGGACATATATCCGTCCGCGATCAGGCGGGTGATGAACGCCGTGGCGTACATGGAGCCTTCGGTGATGTCGCTGTGCGTGTATTTTCCCGTCGCTTTGTCCTCGACAAACTGATTCCAACCCGTATCGAACGCCATATAGATCCACGCGTCCATGTCCTGATTGGATTCGGACATATAGCCGAACGTATCGTCCGCGCCGTTGTTATCGGGGTCGTACAAAGTGAACGCGCGGGCGAGGCGATAAAAGTCGAGCAGGGTTTCGGGAGTTTTGAACTGCCACTGCGCGCGCTTTTCCGCCGTCAGTTCCCCTTCGGAAGAGATCACGCCTTCGAGGATGAGCACGTCCGCGAGTTTATTGTTGAGATTGTCTATCCAATCCTGGCGCACGTACAGGGATTTCTCATTGTGCCAGGAAGAGGGGATAAACCACGTCTTGCCCCGCGCATAGGAAACATTGGAACGCATATAATCGAACTCCTGCATATGTTTGTAGATGTTCGGATAGTGTTCCTCGGAAACCCAATCGGAAATGGAGATGATATCCTCGTTTTTGATGAGCTTGTCGAAAAATTCGGGCGCATTGGGACCTTCCGTTAGGAAGATGTCGGGCAAGTCGTTGTCCGATTGCAGCAGCGCCAGCTGATTCTGCCAATTGGCGCCCGAACTGTTCAGCGCCTCGATGTCGCAGCCGATCTGTTCTTTCAGCTTTTGATACACGGGCGAATTCGCCTGGCGTGCGTTGTTGAAGACCGCCCAATCGTTTTTAAAGACGGTGATGGACTTGACTTCCTCGTCGTCGATTTCCGAATAGGCGCCGCCGCCCGAATCCGAGTTGTTATTTCCCCAGCTCGTTTCGGAATCGCGCGGAGCGCACGCGGCGACCGTCAGCGCGGCTACCCCGCACAGCCCCAAAGCCAGCATTCTTTTCAAAAATTGCATATGATAACCTCCGTTGTTTTCAATTTCCAAAGCCGCCGCCCTTTCCTGCGGCAAACTCCTCTTTACAAATTTATCCGTCTGCGCCGCGGGAAACGTCCCCGGGAGGCGAACGCAGACGGAAGTATTTTTCTCGCTCGCACGGACCGCCCTTACCGTTTCCGCCCGCAAGCCGCGCTCTTTCACGCGCCGTTTTTTCGCTTTATCAGTCGTTCTTTCTCTTTTTGAGAAGGAGCGCCGCCGCTGCGCCGAGAAGCGCCAAGCCCGCAGAAATTCCCACCGTGCTGCCGCAGCCCGAACTTACTTGGGAAGAGCCGCTTGTTCCCGACGAGGAGCCGTCCTGCGTGGAGGAATCTTTCTCGGACGAAGAGGAGGAGGATTCGGGAGGGGTCACCGCGCCCGCTTTAAAGGTCGCCTTCACCTCCGTGTCCCCGCTGACGACGAAGCTGTAAACGCCGTCTTTCGCAGTGATCGCCGTGCCGTTGACTTTGACGGTATCCACTTCGTAGCCGTCCTCGGGAGAGAGGGTGAGCGTCACCGTTTCGCCCGCTTTCGCGGCTGTTTTGTCCGCGCTGACGGAGCCGTGTCCGCCTTCCGTCGAACAGGTGATCGCGTGCGTGATCTCCGTAAATTTGACCTCGATTTCCGCATCTCCGTCCACGACGAAGCTGTAAACGCCGTCTTTCGCCTCGATTGCCGTGCCGTTGACTTTGACCTCCGCTTTATATCCTTCCTCGGGAGTCGTCGTCACGACGACGGTTTCGCCCGCCTTTGCGGACGCCTTATCCGCGCTCGCCGTACCGTGGGAACCCGTCACGAAACAGTCCACCGAATACACCGCTTCCGTAAACGTCGCCGTCACCGTCATATTTCCCGTGATTTTAAAGGTGTATTTGCCCTCGTTGCGGGTAATTTCTTCCCCGTTGACGAACACTTTGGAAAGGACGTAATGAGCGTTCGGAGTCGCCGTCACCTCGATCACGGTGTCGTATGTTCCCTTGCCCGCGCTGAACGTCAGCGTGCCGTTTTCCACTCCTTCGCCGACGGACACGGTGTACTCCACGGCTTTGAACGTCGCGTTTATCTCCACGTCGCCGTCCGCAAGCGTCACCGAATATTTACCGTCCGCGCCTGCGGAGATTGCCGTACCGTTGACCGTGACGGCGTCCGTTTCGAAATGGGAAGAAGGGGTAAGCGTAATTTCAATGACGTCGCCCGTCACGCCGTATCCCTTAGAAACTTTGACTCTGCCGTTTTCGATTCCCGAAGCCACCGTCACCGAGAAGGCGGGGAGCATTTCCACGGTCTGCGTCACGTTCGTCCTATCCGTAAGCACGGAAGGAATGCCGAGTCCTATATCCTGCACGTGTCCGTAGGCAGTCCATACATCGCCGTCCGCCGCTTTTTCTATCTTTGTCCAGACGACGGGAACGTCCGTTTTCGATTCGTCGGACATCGTGCCCTTTACCGACGCGCTGCCCATACAGGCGAGCATCTGCGCCTGCGTCATTTTATCGTAAAGGGGAGCCGTGAGAACTTTATCCTCTGTAAACGCCATGGTGGAAGCGTCCACGCTTTCCAGCCAGGTCTGATTGACAAGGCTGTTCGTCTTGATTTTCTGCGTATCGCCCAGCGTCTTCACCTGCGCCGCCGTCATCGAAAAATCGTAGAAGGAAACGTTCTTTATATTTCCCGTGAACGCCTGATAAAGATTTCCCCAGACGGACTCGCCGCCGATGGAAAAGCGCATATTGCCGTCTTTCAGATTGAAGGTTTCGGGCACGTCGTAAGAATACTTGCTCGCCGCGCCGTCCAGATAGACGATCATTTTTCCGCCCTGCTGCACCGTGAGCGCCACTTTATGATAAGCCGTGCCGACGTTGCCGATCTCCACGCCCCAGAACGCGTTGTCGTGTCCGTCGATATCGCTGACGGGTCCCGCGCCTTTATCCACGACCGAACCCGCCGAGGAAAATCTCAACAGGTCGCTTCCGCCCGAAAATTGGAAGGTAGCCCACTTGGTGGCGGTCCAATCGTTCCATCCGAAACTGATGGGAGATACCCAGCCCGACGGCTTATTTTCCATCTGCACTTCGAAGAAGAGAGTGAACGAGGTGAGATTTTCGGAAATGTCGGAAGCGTTATTTTCCGGGATCAGTCCCGCCGTGCCGTTGAAAGTAGCGACGCCGTTATTCACCGCCACCGTACCGTTTTTCTTCCCGTCCGCGTCGCGAACGACCAGGTCGAAATTGCCCATGGAGTCCTTTCCGGGATTCGCCGCGTCCTTGAATTCGTACCTGGCGAGCGGGGTGATCTCCGTCGCCGCGGTGACGCCGATTTTCGCATACGCCTTTACGTTATCGGGATTATAGATGCCTTTGAGGGTGCCTTCCAGATAGATGCCGTCCTCTTTCGTAACGACGTTGTCCCAATAGGCGAACGCGAAACGGGAACTTTCATCGTTCATGGTCGCAGGGACTATCGTATAGGCGGGAGCCGTCTTTAAAATCTCGTCGTTAGAGGCGCCTTCCGCCACGATGACGGAGGAGGAAAGATCTTTGCCCGCGGCGGTCGCTTTGGTAAGCTCTGTGCTCGTCAGCTGACCGTCCGCCCAGTAAGACGCGACTTCCGCCGCCGTCATGGAAAAGTCGTAAATGCTGACGTTTTTAAGATTGCCGCTGAACGCCTGATAGATATTTCCCCAAGCGCATTCGCCGCCCAAGGAAAAGCGCATCGTGGCGTCTTTCAGGTCGAAATCGGCAGGCAAATCGTGAGAATATTTGACAGTTGCGTCATAATAGACGGTCATTTTCCCACCGACTTCCGCCGTGAGCGTTATTTTGTGATAATCGTCCGAAACGGCGCCGATCTCATATCCCCAGAAGGCACTGGTATGTCCGTCGATATCGCTGACCATGATCGGCTTGCCTCCGCTGTCGACCTCGCCGCCGTCTATCAGTTTCCCCGCGGCTGAATAACGGAGCATATCGCTTGCGCCCGAAAACTGGAAAGTAGCCCACTTGGTGGCAGTCCAGTCGTTCCAGCCGAAACTGACAGGGGAAGCCCAGCCGGAATTCTTTTTGTCCGTTTTCACCTCATAGGTCAATGTAAAGGAAGTGAGCGATTCAGAAACATCGGAAGCGTTACTCTCCGGTCTAAGTCCCGCCGTACCGTTAAACGTCGCCACACCGTCCGCTGCCGTTACCGTACCGTTAGATTTTCCGTCCGCGTCACGGAGCGTTAAGTGATAGTTGCCCATGGAGTCTTTACCGGGATCGGAAGCGTCTAAAAACTCGTATTTGGCGATAGGCGCCACCACCGTCCCCTCGCCCTCCGCGTCCGCGCCGACGAGTAGCCCTCCCGCCGTCGCGCTGGCGGAAAGCGCGAAGGTGCAGACCGCAATCAGCATTCCTTTCCACTTCTTTGTGAACATATCATGTTCCTCCTTAAAACTTTAATTATCTTCCCGCGAAGCGGTGGCTCCGCGTTCGTCTTCCTCTATCAAGATTTTTTAATTACGTAATACGTACGTATTACGTAAAACAGAGGCGCCTCTGTTTATTTTTTGAGATTTTTAAGCGCATTTGTTAAAAAATACCATAATTTTGCGTTTAATTTTCTATCCGCCCGCTCTTTTTTGTGACTTCATTATAAGCCCATCTATCCCGTCTGTCAATAGGCTGTTTTTAAAAAAAGTCATTATTTCGATCTTTTGGGTACAATTTTTTCACTTGACTTTTATAAAAATCTGTGTAATAATTATTTTACACAAAAATTCGGAAGGGGGGAAACGCAATGGAAAAGACAAAAAGTTTAAAGTTCAAGGATCTGCAAAACTATGCTTTGGAGCCGGTTTCCTATTACATGAAGACTTTTGACGACAGCTTTGAGGGGATGGGGATGCACCAGCATCAGTATTTTGAAATCATGTACGCTCATTCGGGAGGGTTTACCCTCGAAATATTCAAAGAAGAGGAATCTCCGCAGTTAAAGAGGATCCCCATTCGTCCCGGCCAGTTTATCGTGCTGGACGGATTCACTTTTCACCGCATCGTCATCGAGCCGCATACCTGCGCGGTCATCTACAATATCGAATTCGATCCCAAGGAACAGGACGAATACAATCCCTTCAACGTCAACTCCGTGCTCAAAGTGAATTTTGCCGCCATGTTTACGGAAACCAATTTCAAGCGCATTGCGCTCGGAGAAGAGGGCTACGCGGTCGTCAACGATTCCCACCAGGTGGACAGCACTTTTAAGGAACTCGTGCTGATGCTGACGGGCGGCGTCACCTCTTTGGAGCAGGCTTGCGCCGTCACGATTGCGGAACTCAATCTTTTCACGGAAATTTCCAAATGCCTCGAAACGGGAAACTTCGGTTCTCTTTCCTACATTCGAAAGACAAATACTTACATACAGGAAAATTTCCGCCGCAAAATCACCATCGATCAGATTGCGGAATGGGTGGGAATCAACAAGGCCTACTTGCAGAGGCAGTATAAAAAATATACGGGGCAGACCATTTTGGAGAGCATCAATACCCTGCGGGTACAGAAAGCGACCAACCTATTGAGCAACACCAATCTGCCCATTCAGCAGATCGCCCTGCAAGTGGGCTTTAAAAACAAGAATCAACTCAATTACGAATTTAAAAAAGTAGTCGGGATTCCCCCTTCGGGCTATAAGCGCTCCTTTCTCAAAAACACCATCGATCATCATTATGATTGTTACGATTCCTCCTCCATACAGGTCCCGCCCGAGGCGGAAGAACAGGAAAGCGGCGCCTTTGCGGACACTATGCGTTCCTGACGACAGACGGACGGAAAAGGACAAATCCCGTCCGCCTCGCCTTTACACGCCACGCGTGTAATTGTTTTGAAGTTTGACGGATTGCGTTCCCCTGCGGGCGGCGTACCTTCCGCCCCGTAAGGCGTCCGCACCTTTTCGATTGCCCCCGCGTTCGTCTTTATAGGGGCGGGCGCCCGCGGCGCCACAACGGAAGCGTCCGTCCCAAAAATCCGGCGCAAGGAAGAGCCTTTCCCCGCGAGAAAGTGCGTGCGGATACTCAGAATGGCGCGCCGCCGCTCGTTCGCCTCCCTCCTCTAACGACGGAAAGTACGGAACGCGCGCAAAGAAAGGCTAAACGTCCCTCTTTCGATAAAATTGCTTTTCCGCACACTGTTCGTGACGAGAATCTCCGTTTTTCCTTTTCACCGTTTATAGCGCCAAAAAACTTTTCAAACGCTCGGAAAAAGGCAAATCTTTTAACCGGCTAAGGAAGAAAAAGCCCGCCGTAAAGGCGGAGTTTTCGAAATTTTTACTGTTTTTTCAAATTTTCGCGGCTTTTAATGACTTTGCGTTCTCAAAAACGCGGACCTTCTTAGCAAAGAAAAGGAACGGGCTTTTACGATAAAGAGCAGCCGAAAAATCGGTTGCTCTTTTCCATGACTTCCTCCTGTTTAGGAAACGGCGAAAATTTCATCGAGAATGCGCAGAATTTCCTCGGGCGTCTGACAGGAAAACAGGCGCTCCTTATAGGCGGCAGCGCCGCGCATCCCCTTGATATAGAAAGAAACCATTTTTCGCATAAACACCGTCGTGAAGCGCTCGTCGAAT
>QWCN01000247.1_pt1 | contig 94066 bp, 60 predicted proteins | sample 1972711 | NCBI WGS metagenome assembly QWCN01 (sample SAMN09866707, study PRJNA288562) | Human gut metagenome isolate term1_stool, whole genome shotgun sequencing... | isolation source: gut | host: Homo sapiens | place: USA: California | reverse complement strand
GACACGACCGTTGACAGTTGGAAGTCTTGGAACTACCTGGCCTTTGCGGTTTTGTTGCTAAAGAAAATTTTGCGAAAACAAAAAGTTTAAATCACTTCGCAGTCCGTATCTATGTCAAGTATGGTATATTCGGAATTATAAGGGTCTGTAACCATTACCAAATCGGGCTGATAAGGCAAATCCAAATCGAATGCCGTAAAAAATCTGCCAGTGAAGAAGTTATATTTCTTCATGGTATCTGCGTTCCAATCATTATAAGCATTATCAAAGGAGTATTCATTTTTCAGTTTCAAACGGCTTTTGGGCGCACAGTAAACGGTAGAATCCTCCAATATGCTGAATTGTTTCATTATGGAGTAAATCATTACCACAGAATTGACGAAAAAGCAGACTGTTCCCTCTGTGTGATTGTCTAAATATTCACTTATTGCCTTGTGTATATTATAAGTATGTGTAACCGCAATTTCTTGTCTGTAATCATAATCGGCACTTACTTCCACTGTTTCAAACTCCTTAAATCTTGGGTCACTGAATCCGATAGGAGTGGCGGAAACAAGAGCCTTACCTTTGAAGCGGAAAAAGTCATTCATGGGCAGCACTATGTCCGTTCTGTAATCCACATCCTTAATTAGTTGGTGGCATTCATCCATCAGCAGGAAGAAATGATTATAAATGTCAATACCGCTGCAAGCTGTTTTTACTTTACCGAAACTTTCGGGAGTAGTCATTGTCTTATGTAATCTATTGTTAATTAAATAATTGCGAATCTTATCTGTTGTAACATCTTCATAAACACCTAACAGATTGCTGTATTTGCCGCACTTGCTTTTGATGACGGGCACATTAGGTACTACGATAATGGAATTTCTTTGAGTTTCAAGCTCCAAAGTAGTAGCACCACAGCCGGGTATTCTTTTGGAAAGTATGCAGTTTGACGGAATCTCACTCATTACGTCAGACAGGTATTGACCTTCATGTAGGGTAATCATAATTCTTTGCTGTTTAAATAATCTATAAATTTATCGCTTCTCCTTATGCTGAAAAAGAGTTTTCCGAAACGGAACAGCCCTCTAAGTCTTATATAGGCTTCGGTTTCCCGTAAAAAAGGGATTCTTGCAATATTGTATTTCTGTTCTATTAGTTCTTTTACCACATCCTCTTGGTTACATAGCATGGATAGTTTGGACGGGAATACTCCAAAATCCTCATAATCTCCCGTTTGCAGATAATTAAGAATCCACTGCCAGCCTTGTGCGTTGAGTTGGTATCTTATACTCGTTACTCCTTGACTGCTAATCCATGCTTCACCGTTCACTTGGATATAAAGCTGCTTGTGCTGCTTCATCAACAGCTTCACTTGTCTGTGTGCAGCTTCGTTGTTATATGTTTGAGTAAACTGTATCTGTTTCATTTTCTCTGTTCCGATTAAAAAAGAAAGCCGAGAGAGGTTGTTCCCTCGACTTTCTTCAAAGCTGATTGTTTAGGCTACTTCATTCTGTTCGGGAACTTGTTGTTTGGCTTCCGCTTCTGATTTCTTCATCCATTCGGGTTTGCAGGCTTCACAGATAAGGCTGTTCACTTCATCCGTTGCTTTCATGCAGAACTTTACATTCCCGTTGAATGTGGAAGAAAATCTCACGCAACGGTAACGCTCACCGCTGTTGTTGTACCAGTCCGCTTCAATATAGCCCCTCATGGTGGAGTTCATGTATTGTTTGAAAAGTTCCATTATCAGGTTTTCTCCCTCTTGGGCAATCTCCACCTCATGTTCCTCCGCTTTGTAGTCGTGCAAACCGTTTATTATTTTAGCCATGCCGAAATGTATTGCCGATATAAGGTCTGCATCTCCTGCACCCTCAAAATGTTGTGTCATGCCAGTAGCGTAAACAACCGTAACCGATATAATCAGTTCACCTTTTGAAGATTGTTTGAAACGCATATCTGTTCTGACGGGAAACATAAGGAATGCTTCTTTCAGTTCCTGCACGAATGCTGCACTGACTTTAGTGTTCTCTACTACGTTTTCTACTTCACTATTTAATGCTTCTGCAAATTTTAAATTTTTCATAATTCCTAATTTTAGATATTTCACATATTAATTATTAAGCCATTAAAGAACTACTAAAGCTATGCGCACTCACTCGTTTGTTCCCTTTTGACATTGCAAAATTAGGGCAGAAATAAGGGGTAACAAAGCATTTTACCTAATGCCCATGTGTGTAGAAAACATGCCCTTTTCAGTACGCAAAAAAAATGCGTACCGGAAAGAATAAGCCTTTCAGTACGCATTTCTGCTATGGTTTTATGTGTGCAGTTTAAGAAACTACCATGTAGTTGTTGGCTATGACAGACGGAAATTTCTCATTCTTGTATCTTCTAAGGAGATTGGACAGCATCCTGTTCTTGTTGCCCTCCGAATCGTATTCTTCATTGTATCTCTTGCCATCATAGCCTACTGTATAGATAAGCCTTGAAACGAACATCCATTTGTCTTTAGATACCTTTATCTTTTTGTTGGGTATGGTGGTAGCCTTTCTTCTCTCAATAAAAAATAGAAACATATCCGTAAACTTCCACTTCTTATAGGATATGTCAAGACAGAACTTGTCCGTAAAGCTGATTTTTGACGATAAGTCATTTCTGATGAAGCCCTCCAAACCTATGTCCTTTAATTGTTTAATCATAACTTCTCTATCTTGTTCACTATGTATAATATCGCTATATGTATTGATAAAATGCTGCAAGGCAGCTTGAATGATTCTGATTGTGTCCTCCCTTTCAACGGCATAACTTTTCCTATTATTCTTTTTTAGGGTGATACTTGTGGCTTTCAACAGATTGGCATGAAAATAGCTAAAGTCCTCCAATACGGACTTGTTCAATGTAGGTACATTTGTGCCAATGTCCTCTATGAAGTCATATACGAACAGAAGCAGATACCAAAACTTACTCACGTCCAACTTATATGCTTCAATGGTATTCTGTAAGTCTTCATTGGCCAGAAACTTCTCTTTGAAAGAATCGTCCAACTTTCTATATTCACGTTTTTTGTATTCATCCAAAGTCCCTTTGAACATTTTCATTTCTCTGGCTCTTTCATATCTTTCTTCAACGGACAAGTTCCTTTCCGCATACCTGTTGGCGAAAATGGCAGGTGCAGATGATTCTATGGGTATCATTTCCATATCCGTATCTTCATAATCGGGTAGGAAGTGGTTGGCTACTTCCCATACATATTCCAAAAGCGGCTCATCAAGGCATTTGTGGCTTTCATGCCAAGCCACTTTTAAATCAGGCAGTTCTTCTATTTGGTGTAGTTCTTCTTTTGACATAGTGCGTTGTTGTTAGTTATACTGCAAAATAAAATAAAAGTCTGCAATCTTTTTCAGACTACAGACTTTTTTTGTTTTATAGCAGGTTCTTCATTGCATTGTTTATCTGTTCATTATCGAAACTGTCCAAGTAAACCTGCGTTATTTTTTCGGAACTATGGCCTAATGATTCACTAATAATGGCTGTAGAAACTCCTGCACGTTTTAAAACTGTAGCGTATGAATGCCTCGCAACGTATGTTGTGAGGGGTAAGGGCAACCTAAGTTTTTCACCTATCTTTTTGAGGTATTTGTTAATCTTCGCCAATACTTTATGTAGTCTGTTGGCTATTTGTACCTCTGTTTTATGGAAAGGTGAAAGGATAGGGAACACGTAGGGTGATTTTTCATCCTTATATTTAGTGATTATTTCTATTGCTTTTGCTTGGAGTGGCACACAAATTAGTTTCTTAGTCTTTTCCCTATTATAGAAAAGTTGGTTGTCTCTGATATTGGAGTGTTTCAGCTTAGCTATGTCTATAAAGTTGATTCCTGCATTCAGATAGGAGAATGTGAACACGTCTATAGCCAAACGTTCCATAGCCGTATGACCCTGATAGCGAATAACCTTTTGGATGTCTTTCTTGCTTATCGCCCGTTTTGCGGTCTGTCTGTTTAATCTTGAAACTTTGTAGGCACGGAATGGGTAACAATCATTTTTGATGGAATGTTCTACAATGGCTAAATTAAAAATTGCCCGCAAATGCCTGATTCGTGTGCTTATGGTGCTAACTGATAAATTTTGTTCTTTCATCCACAACTCGTAACGCTTTAGCCATGCAATATCTATATCTGAAAAAGGTATGTCAAGATGCCTATTGAACTTTATAAAAGAGGTGTAAGACACTTCAAACATGCCTGCATATCTGATTCTTCCCTCTTTCTTCAAGTTCTGTATATAGGTCAGGTAGTACTCGCCAACTGTTTTGTGTGAACTCTCCTTAGAAGAAGTGGATTCTATTAGGGTTGCAGCCGTAAAGTCCTTGCCTGCAATCCGTTTGTCTAAGGCTACTTTTTGAATCTCATTAATTTTCTCATTTATAAGAAGAATGATTCTTTCACGATTGGGACATTTGGCTTTAGGTTGGTTGGTTTTGAAGTCCCATTGTTCCATTTTAATGGATAAACCAAGGCTCTGATACTTCCTTTTTCCGTCTTTACAGACGCAAACCATTAATGGGTGTTCTCCATTACTAAGTGTTTTTGATTTGTAACACAGTACTTTAATTGTTTCGCTCATACGGTTTACTGGTTTACATCTCGGTTTACATCAGATGCAGGAAACCGCCGCCTAAACATGAAAAAAGCGATTATCTGAATTAGATAACCGCTTGATTTTCAGTGATTCGTTTGGGGCTCGAACCCAAGACCCCAACATTAAAAGTGTTGTGCTCTACCTGCTGAGCTAACGAATCGCCCTCTATTATGCATCATTCCTGATTGCGAGTGCAAAGGTACGGCTTTTTCTGAGAATAGCAAAAGATTTGCCCGTTTTTTTTCATAATGGGGACTTTTTTTCGTGGAGATGATGTCTTTTAATCCTTTTCACCCTCCACGGAAGAGCTTTTTCCACTTTCAGAAGCATGCATGTGTTCTTCCTTTGGCGTGGATTCACCGTTGTGATTAGGTGTTGTGGGGATGGGAGGGAAAGTATCGGAGGATTCGCTTGAAAAGGCTTGAGAAGATAAAGGACGTTTACGTCGCCTTTCTTCTGCCAGTATGACTTTGCGTTCGTCCCGCTCTATGAAGCGACGGTAATAGGAAAGCAGGAGGGTCGTCAAGGGAAGTGCGATGATGAGGCCGATTAAACCTAATAAAGAACCCCACACGGATAGCGACAACAGGATGACAGCCGGATTCAATCCCATGAGCTTGCCCATGATTTTAGGGACGAGAAACGCATCTTGTATGCTTTGTACGACGATAAAGACGATACAAGCCGAAAGTAAAATGAGCCAGAAATTGTCTCCGGTGTCGTTGGCTTTTAATAGGGCAAGCAGAAGGGTCGGGATAAAACCTATGGCCTGCATGTAAGGTACGAGATTCAAAAAACCGATGAACATACCCAAACCTATGGCTAAAGGGAAGTCGATAATGAGAAACCCGATGCTGAACAAGACTCCTACTAAAAAGGCTACAAGGGCTTGGCCACGGAAATATGAATTCATTCCGTGTTGCACATCGTCCACCAATGCCGCTGCAAAACGCCTGCTACGCTTGGGCACTAACTTAATCCAGCCTTCAGATAATTTTTCGTAATCCAACAAGATGAAAAAAAGATAGAGGAGCACCACGCAAAAACCGAGTAGTGCGATGATGATATCGAATGTTTGCGAAACCAGACTCCATAGTTGGTTGATGGCTACTTTCAACGCCTCCATCACGTTGTTCTCGTGTAGTAGCCGTATGAAAGCATTTTGGTCGATATTTTGTTGGAAGAAGATTTCTATACTACGGGCTATGGTGGAATTTCCTGTTTCTTTGATGAAGTCGGCTATTAAGTCGCGGAATCTCACAAATTCGGCGATGGCCGGTGGGATGATGAGCCAAAAGAAGCCGACTATGGCTGCCAATATTAATAATAAGGTAATGGCAATACACAAGATTCGGTTATGGAGATGAAGTTTGTACTGGAAAAACTTCACCGTGGGATATATCATATAGGCCAGAAACCAGGCGATGAAAAAAGGCAGGAGCACTGCGCTGAGCAGATTGATGATGTATATGGCCAGTCCCAATCCGGCTACAACCATCAGTCCCCGGATAAACCGGTCGAACGTTATTTCTTTTTCAAACATAATGAAGCAGGAGTTAGACTTGATGTTTTAGATTATCTTTCTCTATCGCTTTTTGGTAACAGGCACGGCAGAGCGGCTCGTATGCTGTTTGTTCCCCTAAAAGCACTCGTTTCTCGTCGTCGACCGTACGGTGGGACACGTAGGCCAGCGCACCGCAACGCACACAAATGGCATGCACCTTGGTCACTTCGTCCGCCACGGCGCATAATCCCGGCATGGGGCCGAAAGGTACTCCTTTGAAGTCCAAGTCCAGTCCGGCCACGATTACGCGTGTGCCGCGATTGGCCAATTCGTTGCATACGTCAATCAGATTCTCGTCGAAGAATTGCGCTTCGTCTATGCCCACTACGTCCGTGTCCGAACCAAGCAGCAGGATACTGGCAGAAGAATCTACGGGGGTGGAGGGAATGGAGTTTCCTTCGTGCGACACCACGTCTTGTTCGGCATAGCGCGTGTCGATGGACGGTTTGAATATTTCTACGCTTTGGCGGGCGAATTCGGCTCGTTTCAATCTTCGGATCAGTTCTTCGGTCTTGCCGGAGAACATGGAACCGCAGATGACTTCAATCCGTCCTCTGCGCATCATTTCCCCGTTTCGTTCGGTTATCGGACTCATGTGCGGATGTTTTTGATTATAATTCTCTGCAAAAATAAGAATTAAGGGTGGATAATAGGATAAAAAAAGAGGCAAATTCGCAAACATCTGTTAAATATTGACGTGTGTAGTGTAGCGGATAATGTTTTATTCTTACTTTTGTCCATATTGACAATAGACTGATGGGAATCTTATATTTGGTACCTACTCCGGTGGGGAACTTGGAAGATATTACATATCGTGCTTTGCGCATATTGAAGGAAGCCGATTTGATACTGGCGGAGGACACGCGTACAACGGGTATTCTGCTGAAGCATTTTGAGATAAAGAATGCAATGTTGTCTTATCATAAGTTTAATGAGCATCAGACGGTTTCCAGTGTGGTCAGTCGTTTAAATGCCGGAGAGACGGTGGCGGTCGTATCCGATGCCGGCACTCCGGGTATTTCCGATCCCGGTTTTTTGGTGGCGCGTGAAGCCGTAAAGGCCGGTGTGGAGGTGATTTGCCTGCCGGGCGCCACGGCTTTTGTACCGGCTTTGGTCGCTTCGGGGCTTCCTTGCGACCGTTTTTGCTTTGAAGGTTTTCTTCCGGTCAAGAAAGGCCGGGCCACCCGTTTGGCGGCCTTGTCTTCAGAATCCAGGACCCTTGTTTTTTATGAATCGCCTCACCGTTTGGTCAAGACGTTGACGCAGTTCGTTGAAACTTTCGGGCCGGAGCGCCAAGTTGCCGTGTGCCGTGAGATTTCCAAGGTGCATGAGGAAAGCGTGCGGGGAACGTTGGAAGAGGTGTTGACCCATTTCACAGAAACGGAACCGCGCGGAGAGTTCGTCATCGTGCTGGCCGGATGCTAAGAGAAAGAGAGTAAGAAAAAGAATATGAACGAATAAAAATAGAAACGTATGAAAAAGATTTTTTTATGTGTGATGTGTGCAGCGGCTTTGACCGCATGTAACAACGGGGCGAATAAGAAAGACCAGGCTTTTGCCGAGGAACGGGATTCGCTGATGCAAGTCATCAACGACAAAGATACCGAGTTGAATGAAATCATGGGAACGGTGAACGAGATTCAGGAGGGCTTCCGGCGCATTAATGAGGCGGAGGGACGTATCACCGTGAACGACGGGAATATGGAATCGGAAACTTCCAAACAAGCCATTCGGGAGAACATGCAGTACATTCAGGATGCCATGGCGCAAAACCGGGACAAAATCAGTCAGTTGAAAGAGAAGCTTCGTACGAGTACCATCGGGGGGGATAAACTGAAAAAGATGGTGGACGACTTGTCCGCCCAGCTTGAAGCCCAAAAGCAAAGGGTGCAGGAGTTAGAAGCACAATTGGCTGAAAAGGATATTGTGATAGCCCAACAAGGTGAGGCCATTACGTCTTTGAATGAGAACGTGAATACGTTGACGGAAGAAAACAAGGCAAAAAACCAGACCGTGACCGAGCAGGACAAGCAGCTCCATACGGCATGGTATGTATTTGGTACGAAATCGGAATTGAAAGAACAGAAAATCTTGCAGAAAGGTGATGTGCTGAAAGGCAATGATTTCAATAAGGATTATTTCACGAAAGTGGATATCCGTTACGACAAGGAAATCAAGTTGTATTCCAAGAGCGCCAAGTTGCTGACCAACCACCCGGCTGGTTCTTATAAGTTGGAGAAAGACAACAAGGGACAATATGTGTTACATATTACCGCGCCCGAAACATTCTGGAGCGTAAGTAAGTATCTGGTTATCCAAGTGAAATAAGGCCGTTTTTTCTGCGGGGGAGGAATATCCGCGCAGGTATTTTAGGTTTAAATGAATGGAAAAGAGGCTGCGTTTGCGCAGCCTCTTTTGCTTTTTTAAATTCCTCCCCTTTCTATTTGTTTTCCAACGGGGTTTTATGTATTTTTGTCACCGAATAAAGAAAGTTTTTTGAATGAAAGAATTTGTGATTTCCGACGCACAGGCCGAAACGGCGGTCCTGGTCGGTTTGATTACGCAAACGCAGAACGAACGCAAGACGAACGAATATTTGGATGAACTGGAGTTCTTGGCCCATACGGCCGGTGCCGTGACGGTGAAGCGGTTCACGCAGAAGGTGAACGGCCCGAACTCCGTGACGTATGTGGGCAAGGGAAAGTTGGAAGAAATCCGTGCATACATAGAGGCGGAAGAAGAAGCGGAACGAGAAATCGGTATGGTGATTTTCGATGACGAACTTTCTGCCAAGCAATTACGTAATATAGAAAAGGAATTGAAAGTCAAGATACTCGACCGTACGTCGTTGATACTCGACATCTTCGCCATGCGTGCCCAGACGGCGAATGCCAAGACGCAAGTGGAGTTGGCCCAGTACCGTTACATGCTGCCCCGTCTGCAACGCTTGTGGACGCACTTGGAGCGTCAGGGAGGCGGTTCCGGCTCTGGCGGCGGGAAGGGTTCCGTGGGGTTGCGCGGTCCGGGTGAGACACAGTTGGAGATGGACCGCCGTATCATCCTGAACCGGATGTCGCTTCTGAAGCAACGTCTGGCCGAAATCGACCGCCAGAAGACGACGCAGCGGAGCAATCGCGGACGTATGATCCGGGTGGCGTTGGTGGGCTACACCAACGTGGGGAAAAGCACGCTGATGAACCTGCTCTCGAAGAGTGACGTGTTTGCCGAGAACAAGCTGTTCGCTACGTTGGACACGACGGTGCGTAAGGTTATCATCGACAATCTGCCCTTCCTGCTGTCCGATACGGTCGGTTTTATCCGTAAATTGCCGACCGACTTGGTGGATTCTTTCAAAAGCACGTTGGACGAGGTGCGCGAGGCCGACTTGCTGTTGCATGTGGTAGACATCGCCCACCCCGACTTCGAAGACCAGATTCAAGTGGTGGAGAAGACGTTGGGCGACTTGGGATGCAGCGACAAGCCGTGCATGATTGTGTTCAACAAGATAGACGCTTATGACTGGGTGGAAAAAGAGGAAGACGACCTGACGCCGGCTACGAAAGAAAACGTGTCGCTGGACGACCTGATGAAGACATGGATGGCTCGCCGCAACGACAACTGTATTTTCATTTCAGCCCGTGAGAAGACCAATTTGGAGGAATTGAAGAAAGTGTTGTACGACAAAGTGCGCGAACTTCACGTGCAGAAGTACCCCTACAATGATTTCCTTTTTGAGAAATACGACGAAGAAGGGGCATAAGGTGGGGAAAACAGGGCATAGCCAAGCATGAAAACTTCGTTTTCGTTTGTCTCTGCGCTCGCCTTTCACTATCTTTGCAAGTACGAAACAAGAAATATCTCAATTTAAAACAAAAACGATTATGGCAAATGCACCTGAGTTCAAGTACGCTCCGATGTTCCAGATGGGCAAGGACGATACTGAATATTATTTGCTGACCAAAGACTATGTGTCGGTCGGCGAGTTTGAAGGGCACCCCGTGTTGAAGGTGGCTCCCGAGGGATTGACGGCGATGGCAAACGCGGCGTTCCGCGATGTGTCGTTCATGTTGCGTCGTTCTCATAATGAACAAGTGGCGAAGATTTTGCACGACCCAGAGGCCAGCGACAATGACAAATATGTGGCGTTGACGTTCCTGCGCAATGCGGAAGTGGCATGCAAGGGCGTTCTTCCGTTCTGTCAGGATACGGGTACGGCCATCATCCACGGCGAAAAAGGCCAGCAGGTGTGGACCGGTTATTGCGACGAAGAGGCTTTGTCGAAAGGTGTCTATAAGACTTATACCGAAGAAAACCTGCGTTACAGCCAGAATGCCCCGTTGAGCATGTACGAAGAGGTGAACACCAAGTGCAACCTCCCGGCACAAATCGACATCGAAGCCACCGAAGGAATGGAGTACCGTTTCTTGTGCGTGACCAAAGGCGGCGGGTCTGCCAATAAAACTTATTTGTATCAGGAGACGAAAGCCATCCTCAATCCGGCCACTTTGGTACCGTTCATGATTGAGAAGATGAAGAGCCTCGGTACGGCTGCTTGTCCTCCTTATCATATCGCATTCGTTATCGGTGGCACATCGGCCGAAAAGAACCTGCTCACCGTGAAGTTGGCTTCTACTCATTATTATGACAACCTGCCGACCACGGGTGATGCCACGGGGCGCGCATTCCGCGACGTGGAACTCGAAAAGCAAGTTTTGGAAGAGGCGCATAAGATCGGTCTCGGTGCACAGTTCGGCGGCAAGTACCTCGCACACGATGTGCGTATCATCCGTTTGCCTCGTCACGGTGCGTCTTGTCCGGTGGGTCTGGGTGTGTCTTGCTCGGCCGACCGTAATATCAAATGTAAAATTGACAAGGACGGTATCTGGATTGAAAAACTCGACAGCAATCCGGGCGAACTGATTCCGGAAGAGTTGCGTCAGGCCGGCGAGGGCGATGTGGTACGTGTGGATTTGAACCGTCCGATGAAAGAGATTCTGGCACAGTTGGATCAGTATCCGGTGGCTACCCGCTTGTCTTTGAACGGTACGATTATCGTAGGCCGCGACATCGCCCATGCCAAGCTGAAAGAGCGTCTCGACCGTGGCGAAGACTTGCCGCAATACATCAAGGACCATCCTATTTATTATGCCGGTCCGGCCAAGACCCCGTCGGGTATGGCTTGCGGTTCCATGGGGCCGACTACGGCCAACCGTATGGACCCGTATGTAGACTTGTTCCAGAGCCATGGCGGTTCCATGATTATGCTGGCTAAGGGGAACCGCAGTCAGGTAGTGACCGATGCCTGCAAGAAGCACGGCGGCTTCTACCTCGGTTCTATCGGTGGTCCGGCGGCCATCCTTGCGCAGAACAACATCAAGAGCATCGAGTGCGTGGAATACCCTGAGTTGGGGATGGAAGCCATCTGGAAAATTGAAGTGGAAGACTTCCCTGCGTTTATCCTGGTGGATAACAAAGGCAACGATTTCTTCAAGCAAATCAAACCTTGGAACGTCTGTAAGAAATAATCTTTCATACAGATAAAAGAATAACGGTGGCGTTTTTATGGTATATAGGTTTATAGTGTCACCGTTTTTTGCCGCTGCGGAGAAGTGATTCTGTGCAGCGGTTTTTTTAATCTTCAAAAACAGAAAGAAACATGAGAAACAAATGGTGGGCATGGGGTTGTGCGGTCTGGATGGCATGTGCTCCGCTTGCAGCGCAAAATCTTCAAAAGGGAGATTACGGTTATTTATACTGTCACATGAGCGGCCGTGGAGAATGGACGGCATACGCCCTGAGTCGGGACGGTTTGCATTACGAAGACCTGTTGGGAGGAGGGCCCGTGTACGATGTAGAGAAGCTTTCCCCCATAGAGGGAGGGGCGCGCGATGCTTATATTTGCAGGACGTACGACGGCAAAGGGTACGTGATGGTGACGACGGATATGAGCAACCGTAAGAGCCGTTCTTGGTTCAACCATGGCATAGACTTGCTTCGCAGTGACGACTTGATACATTGGGAATCCGTGGCTTTCGATTTTCGTAAGGGCCCCTCCGTCTTTTCCGATCCGGATTCTCCGGATGTGTATCGTGACTATACCGGGATAAAGCGGGTTTGGGCTCCGCAGATTTTTTGGGATCCTGCCTACGTATGGCCGGACGGGACGAAAGGCGGATATATGATTTACTATTCTTTGTGGAATCCGGAGGAAGAAAAGTATGACCGCATGTATTATTCTTATGCCGACCATTCGTTTACGACACTGACCAAGCCCCGCTTGATGTTCGACTGGGGCTATGCTACGATTGACGCGGACATCAACTATATCCCGGCCGATGGCAAGTATCACATGTTGATTAAAAAGGAAGGCGGAACGCCGGGAATCTTTGCTGCCGTGGCCGACAAACTGACGGGACCTTACCGGATTAAGAGCGAAACGGACTATGTGCGTTTCGAGGGCAACCGGAAATGCGAAGGATGTTCGGCTTTCCAACTGATAGGCGACAGCACTTGGCGGGTGGCGTATATCCAATATTCCACCCGGCCTGTCCAATATCGTATTTGTCAGGCAGACGAACGTTTGCAGAATTTTCATTCCCCTGTCACCATAGAAGGAGTGGAGGCACCGCAGCACGGTTCTTTCATGCGGTTGACCAAAAAGGAATACAAACGCCTGAAGAAATGGTCGGACCGCGAGATGAAGCGGCGAGCGAAGGAAGAAAAAGCTTTATAAGCAAAAAAACAAAAGAAAGATTACGTGAAAAGAAAGGTTCGTTCGTATTATGGTAAAAAACGGATTCAGTTTTACGAATATGGATGAACGGAATACTTTTTCGTATATGTGGGTGGTTTTCCTGATGGGAGTCTTGATGTCGGTAAACTTGATAGCTCAGGTTTCCGTTGATGATTTCAGGAATCCCCCTTACGGTGCGCGTCCCAGTACCTATTGGGAATGGATGAACGGGAATATTACCAAGGAGGGACTGACTCAGGATTTGGAGTATATGAAACGCTGCCATTACGGGGCAGCCATGATGTTTGAAGCGGGTGTGGGTATTCCGCGCGGTCCGGTGGATTATAATTCTTCCGAATGGGCGGATGCCGTGGAGCATGCGGTGAAAGAAGCCGGGCGTTTAGGAATACGGCTCAGTATGCATAATTCTCCGGGATATAGCGGAACGGGAGGTCCTTGGATTCCAGTAGGGCATTCTATGAAACAGTTGGTGTGGACGGAGGTCTTTGTAAATTCCGACGGGGAGGAAACAGTCGGGGTTGACTTGCCGAAGCCTTGCAGTAAAATGGGATATTATCGCGATGCTTTTGTGTTGGCTTATCCTTCGTTGCCGGAAGAAGGAACACCTTTTTGGTCATTGGTCAGGAAGGTTACTTGTTCGGGTCGACTGTTGGACGGGCGTTTGCTATTAGACCATAATTGGGAGACCCAATACCGTATGGAAGAAGGTGGGCAACTTTTATTTGAATTGGATGCTCCTTTCAAATTACAGGCAGGGACTGTCTATCGGGGGACACGTGAAAAGCCGTTGGATCCTCATGACGGGCCACGGGATTATGCCCCTTCTTTAAAAGTAGAAGTATCTGCCGACGGGAAGCATTTCCAACCGGTGGGGGCTTTTATTTGTCCTGCATTGAGGGCTATGGATACGCCCGGTACGTTTTCGTGTAAGCCTGTTACGGTACGGTATGTTCGGATTACGACCAATCGGGCGACTAACCTTTCGGAAGTTGATTTCCATGCTTCGCCGAGGTTGGAAAATTATGCTCCGAAAATCAATAGTATGAATGCTCCTGTATCATTGGCGTATAATCCGCAGGTAGTGGCAGTTAAGGACGTGATAAAATCCTCTCAAGTTGTGGATGTGACACGTATGGTGGATGAAACCGGACATTTGAAATGGCATGCACCTCGGGGAAAATGGACTGTGGTGCGCATGGGATATACGACGACGGGAGAGACTGTGGCGGCAGCTCCGGATGCAGGTGTCGGATTGGACTGTGACAAGTTTAGCCGTGAAGCCGTAGATTGTCATTTCGATCGTTTTCTGACTCCATTGCTGGAACGTTTGAAGCCCTGGTGCGGTACGACGTTGGAGGCTTTGGTCATAGACAGTTGGGAAGCCGGGAAACAAAATTGGACGGAAGCATTACCGGAATATTTTCAGGCAAGACGTGGATATTCCCTGACCCCTTATTTGTTGGCGGCGACCGGGCGTATTGTGGATGGAGTGGACAAAACAGAACGTTTTCTTTGGGATTTCCGTCGTACGCATACGGATATGTTTCTGGAGAATTATGTGGGGCATTTCAAAGAACGTGCTGCACGTTACGGACTGTATTATGCCGGTGAAGCGTATGGCGACGGGAACTTCGAGAGTTTAGAGATGGCCGCTCGTCAGGACTATCCCATGAGTGAATTCTGGACACATTATATATATGGCAATATCTCTACAACTATGATGGCCGCTTCGGCCGCACATGTATGGGGAAAAACGGTAGTGCCTTGCGAGTGTTATACGGGAACACCTTTTAACAGCAAGTTTACAGAACATCCTTATGGGATGAAAGCTTTGGGGGATTATATCATGACGGCGGGAGTAAACCGTTTCGTGTACCATGCTACGACGCATCAGCCTTACACTGGTACACAGCCTGGCAATATCATGACGATGGGGCCTTTCGGAACTCATCTTGACCGTAATTCCACCTGGCCGGTCGCCTTTTCGGCTTTTAACCTGTATAACTCCAGATGCGCTTATATGTTACAGCAGGGGCGTTATGTGGCGGACGTACTGTATCTGAAAGACGAAGCCATATCGTCAGGCGTCAACAACTATAATGAGGCGTACCCTGCTACGCCTTACGGTTATCGTTGGGATGTTGTTGCCGCAGAAGGGTTGCATCGGCGTGTGTCGGTGAAAGACGGGCGTTACGTCTTGCCGGATGGTATGGCTTATCGGTTGTTGGTGGTTACACCGATGGAACGTACGTCTCCGGAGACATTGGAACGGATTCTTTCGTTCGTGAGGCAAGGTGGCTCTGTCTTATTGGCCGGGGACAAACCTTATGGTTATTTGGGACTGGATGCAGAGAAGGACAGACGTGTGCGGGAATTGGCCGAAGAGTTATGGGGGCTTTCGGGCTCAGGGCATGCACGTGTGTTTTATAAAGGTGATATAGGTGAAATATTGCGGAACATGGAGGTGTGGCCGGATTTCTCGTTCCTTTCTGTACACAAGGATGCCCAAATTCATTTTATTCACCGTACTGTGGGGACTGAGGATGTTTATTTCGTGGCAAATCATCGGAGAAGGCCTGAAGACCTGACCGTCACTTGCCGTGTGTCCGGTAAAGTTCCGTATTTGTGGAACGCGGAGACTGGAGAAACGGGCATGCCTGTAGACTATGAGGAGAAAGATGGACGGATACGTTTGAATCTCAGGTTGCCGGAAAGTGGGTCGATGTTTATCGTCTTTCGTCTGGGAGAGTGTGTTTCATCCCCTCTACAGGTTGTCAAGCCGAGGGGTACGAGAGTGCAAACTCGTAAGGGTGATAGCTTTGAGTATACGGGCCGGCATGATTTCCACTCCACTTTTACTTTGGCTTTGTGGGCTAAACCGGAGACATTTGCAGCCGGAGGGCGTGGCTTTCTTCTGTATCCTGATGTCACCGGGCGTGGGGCAAAAGTGGGATTGGCCATGGGGCAAAACGGCATACGTGTAATGGAACGAGAGAAAAGTATGAAGGTCGTGTTGGATTATGCCGGTTCCATAGAAGGGTGGACCCACGTAACTTTAGTGTATGAGTCGGGGAAGCCCAGTTTGTTTGTGAACGGGGAAAAAGTACTCGAAGGCGAAGCTTCCGGTAGAGACTGTCGCCCGTCTATTGACATACCTATGGCAGAAGAACAATATATCGCATCTTTTGAAGGAGACCAGACACCGGCCGAGGTCTTCGATTATGCTTTGGATGCCGAGGCTATACGGTCGTTAGTTGAAAACGGGATACCGTTTCCGCGTATGCAGGGAACTTTATGGCAGGATTGGTCGGAAGATTGGACGGTCTGTTTCCCACGCCATAGTAAGGCTCCGGAAAGGATGAGATTGAAACGTCTTTGTTCTTTACATAAGAATCCGGATTTCAATGTCCGGCATTTCTCCGGAATGGCAACTTATGTGAAAGAAGTACGGATGGAAGCTGAGGATTGGGATACCGTGATTGGCGGTAGGAGAATATGGTTGGATTTGGGCCGGGTGGAAAATATGGCAGAAGTAAGTGTGAATGGGAATAAAAGTATTTGTTTGTGGAAAGTGCCTTACAAGGTTGATGTTACGGACATGCTGCGCCCGGGGGTGAACGAATTGTCTGTGAAAGTGACTAATTTGTATCCGAACCGTATTATTGGAGACGAATATCTGCCCGAATTATATGATTATGATGAATACGGGCGCATCCGCCAACTTCCGGAATGGTTTATGAAAGGGGAATACGATGAACGTGAACGTGTCCTTTTTCTTCCTTGGAAGTTTTATACGAAAGATTCTCCTTTGCTGGAAGCCGGCTTGTTAGGTCCCGTACGCTTGTTCTTGGTCGATTGATTGGGATATTCTTCCCCCAAGGTTTTTGCAAAAAGGGCCTTCATCCTTCAGGTTATGCGGTAATCTACTATTATATAATGTGTTATGGAATGAAGGATAGAAGACGGTCTTTCAGTATTTTTTCATTGTGTAAAGTGATAAAAGGTTCTCAGCCGAATGATTTTTCAATCTAAGGCGAACGATTTATCAATCTCAGCCAAACGATTTTTCGTTCGCCGCAGAATGAAATGAAGCTTGGCTGAAAGATTCCTGAAATATCCTTCAGCTTGTAACGTCAATGTTATGAGAGACTTACAGTGTATCCTGAAGGATGAAAGATCTTTTTGCAAAATTCTTGTGTAGGGAGAGATGTCTTGCTTGTAAGAGTATCAATATCCTTTTTGACTATCTACTGTTCTGTGTTTTGTGGAAAACGAAGATCTATACAGTGCTGTTTGCGCACACAAAATAGGCATGCATGACCTTTCCGGAAAGGCTTTTTAGGGGTGTTAAACTAAAAAGATGTGAATCGTACACTCTTTTTCTTAGTCTGTCTAAATTAGAAAGTACGAGTTGGAATAGATATAACTTATTGATTAATATTATATTAATCGGAATTGTACTCTGTATTCATTAGACAGAGTATTTCATGAAAAATCGTCCTTGCTTTTTTATATCCCGTAACATATCTTTGCGGTTGTGAAATTTAAGTGAAACTTTAAAACTGATATCCATGAAGATGATACGGACAGCCGAAGATATAAAATTAATCACCGACGTATATGAGGGGAGGCGTGAATCGTTGGTTCAGTTCATTACGAATCGGATTCATGATGCAGCCGATGCGGAGGATATGTCTCAAGATGTCTTTTTGCGTCTGTTAGAGATGCAAGATATGATTTGTAGGGAAACTGTGGACGGATTTATATTCGCCATCGCGCGTAACCTGATAATAGATTATATCCGTAGGAAGAGGTATTGTGTGGAAATAAGTTCTTATATGTTCGATACTTGTTCGCGGTCGTGCGAGCCTTCCGTAGAGGAAAAATTGCATGTAAGATGGATTTTGACGAGCGAGCGCAAAAAGGTCAATTCGCTTCCGCAGCGGCGTAAGGACATATATTATTTGAGCCGTTACAAAGATCTGTCTCCGGCAGAGATTGCAGAACGTTTGAATCTGAGTGTCCGTACCGTGGAAAAACATTTGTACTTGGGGAGGCTTGAGGTGCGTGCATATATGAAAAAAGTAAGTTGCATGGATTGAGATGAACCGTGTTTTTATTACATATTCTAATTATTAACTTAAATGTTTTACTTATGAAGAAAAGGAACATTTTTTATGTGGCTCTTTTGTCCACGGCCATGCAGGCGTGGGCTCAGGATCCCGTGCATGGGGTTGACGGTTATTATAATTGGACGCCGACCCAGTTGAAAGCTTCCGGTCTGTTTTCGGAAGGCGGAAACGGCAAGAAAGTGACCGGTTGGTATCCGGAAGTCGGTTATACCGATGATATGGATTATGTACGTTTCACGATGGGTATCAATAATGCCACAAAGGAAACGAACAAGGGCGGTTTTAATTTCCGTTCGGAGATGACGCTGAAAGAGAGTGCTACAGGAGCCGGTATAATGACAATCACAAGGGCTTATCCGGTTATTGCGATGAAAATATCCGTACCCTTGAACGATGAGGCTTCGGAGGAAGTGAAAATTGCAGATGGATATTTTGAACCGGAATTTAAATGGTATAATCCAGAAACAGGAACTTCGGAGAAATTACCGGTGAATGGTCTGGATGCGAATGGCCGTTACCGTTTCTTGCAGTATGGGGGACCGTTGAAGGACATGTTGGGAAGAGATTCCGTACAGTTGAATAGAGGTAATAATGGTTATGATAATTACCGTACGGCCAAGGCCGTACATACGGAGTATAACGATTCGATATGGCATCTGGTTCGTCTGAATCCCGAAGCCGGGGACAAGGCCGATTTCCTTTTGGCCATGGATTTGTCTACCATTTGTGCAGAAGCCAAAGAGGGAGGAGGTACATTGTGTCTGGATACTACCGATATAAAATTGAGCAATTTCAGTTTGGGATTTTTGGGAGTATATGCCGACACGTTGGCTTACGAGATCGAGGACGGTGATACGATCAGCAGCCGTGTGAAGAGCAAGGAGGAAATGCCCACGGTTTACTTGAAATGGATCAAGACTTTCTCATCCATGAAGGATTTCGACGAATCGCTGACCGCAGAGAACAACTGGGGCGACGGTGAGGCCGTAGACCCGCAGAAGGGCGTGCTGAACAGCAGCATGTACGATGTGCAGCAGTTCATTGCCAACTATAAGTTCTCCGACCAGTTGGCCGTTTTGGAAGAGGCATATTCGGCCGCGAAAGCCGTCTATGATAACCCCGAATCGAAAAGTGAGGACTTCACGGCCCAGATAGAGGCGTTGGCCGGTGCGAAAAAGGATTTCCTGACGGCCATCGCTTATCACACGGAAAGCCTGATGAATACGTTTGTGAATTACTCCGGCATGGCTTTGGGATTGGAGACGGTGGACAAGACCATTGGGAATTATACGGGTAAGTTGATGACTACGGTGTCTCCTGAAAATGCCGTGGCCTTCATGCTGGTAGACAACGGAGAGGTAAACGGCCAGAAGGCTTATAACCTCAAGACGGCGAGCGGTACGATCGTGCAGGCCACGGACGGTTCGCTGATGCTTGTGGATGCCAGCCAGTTGACGGGCAGCAATGCGGCCAACGTGGTCTTGGCCAACCGTGGTACTGTGGACGAGCCGGGCTATGACTTCAAGGTGGGAAATTATTATTATTACTTCGATGACATGGAGAACAGACTGTCTGTGGCAGAAGAAATCCCGACGGTGGAGACGAAGGATGAAATAGCCAATTACCTGTTCTTCCCGACACCGGCCGAATATGACCCGTCCGATCATGATGCGGAGAACTATCCGATGTCATCAGGCGAAGGTAGCGCATGGGAATTCAATGGAACGGTGGAAATGGCACTGGAACCGGCCTACAAGGCTTCATTCGAGAAATACCCATGGGCAGACGGCGCGAAGAAAGTGGCCACGGAACGGGCTACCCTTCCTTATGTGGAAGGATGGAGCACCAATGGTTGGCGCATGGGTACGAACCTTGCGATAGACAATACTATTGAAGACGGCGAAGGTAAGGCGATGAGTTGCCTGAAGCTGAACTGGATGGATAAATATGACGATATCCATGCCGATTCCGTGAATGTGGCGGAGAAAGTCACGGACTGGAGCGAAGAAGGCGGGCAGACCGTCAGCATTATGCGTGAACACGGATTTTATAATTCTGCATTGAACCGTGTGCCCCAACCTAACCAGCAGTGCGATTCCTTGTATGCCATCAACTTGAATTCCGGTATCAACCGTTATTTTGCCATGAAATGGAAATCGAACAATCCGAATGTGACGTTCAACGGCTTTACCTTCTATGTAAGGAAGAGCGTGGAAGAACCGGCAGCCAATATGGATAACCTGTTGGAGAAGCGTGGCGACGTTTATATTTGGGATTTGTTGGAATGCGGTGTGCCTTTCGGCGACCGTAAGGCCTGTGCCCAGTATGTCAGTTGGGTCGGCATGCAGAGTGCGGACGATGTCGTGTATGTAGACTGGATACGTTTCTATGATTCGTTGGATGCCATACCTACCGAAACGATAGCTACGGCCATCGAGGATACGGAGATGGAGAGCCAAGCCGTGGTAACCGTGAACGGGAATAATGTCCGCGTGATGGCCAATGGCGAGGTTTCTGTTTATTCAGTGGACGGCAGGCTGGTTGCTTCCGCTTCCGCCGAAGGACAGGTTTCTTTCACGTTAGCCAATGGCATGTATGTGGTGAAAGCCGTTGAAGGCAAACAAATAACGTTGAAAAAGATCGTAGTGAGATAAACCATGGTAGAAGAAAGATTTCCGGGTCTTTCCGGAAATCTTTCTTCCTGTTTTTTTGATACGCTTGAATTATAATACAGGAAAATGAAGAATCTGTCGAGTTTTAATAGTGCAATGGGGTATGCCTTTTTACTGGCGTCCGTCTTGTCGGGTTGTATGGATTCCGACGATGTGGGTGAAAGTTACCGCACCTTCGAGGGTGAAATGGTATCCTCTTATGTCTCGGGCCGTGAGGATCTGAAAGAGTTTGAAAAGGCTTTGCGCATGGCCGGTGCGTATGAGTTGTTGGAATCTTACGGCAAATACACCTGTTTTGTCCCGAATGACGAAGCCATGGAAAAGTGGTATGCTGCAGTGGGTAAGCGGTTGGAGCAGATGGATACGGCAGATGTGCGCGAGATGGTGTACTACCAGTTGATAGACGGTCAGGCGAACGCCGTGGATGCTTATATGACGGAAGACTTCCCGGAAGGTTCTTTTCCTGTACAGAACATGTTGGGACGCTACCTGACGGCCTCCGTACAGTCTGGCAGCGGTGTATGGGGCATCAAGACGGGTGACGAATATGCGGACATCGTGAATCCGAACAATGAGATGCTGAACGGTGTGGTGCACATCACGGACCGGGTTCTGGAAGGGAACAATGACATGCTTCCAGACTTTGTGGCGAACAATCCCCGTTATTCCATTTTTGGTCAGGCTTTGTTGGCCACAGGTTGGAGGGACTCCATGATGGTGTTGGAAGATGCGAGCTATGAGCCTCCTTTATCTACGACGTTGCCTGGTGGGGGAGAAGTCGGTACGTCTTCTGTTCGATATAATCAGTGGCCTATGACAAGGAAATACCTTTATACATGTTTTGCCGAGAGCGACTCGATTATGTTTTTACGCGAGGGCATAAGGGATTTGGATGGCTTACGTGCTTATGCCAAACAGGTTTATCCGGAGGGAGCTGACATAGAGGACGAGACAGACCCTCGGAACAGTCTACATAAGTTTGTGGGGTATCATTTGTATGATGTCCAGCGTCCTAAAAACAAGTTGGTTATTAATAAATATTATGTAGCCATGCACGATTGGTTTACATGGTACGACCAGATATGCGATGAGGAATACCGGGTGGAACAATATTATGTATCCATGCAACCCAATATGTTACTTTATGTGCAAAATGCCAATACGGTGGATAAGGATAACAGTTCTGCCAAGGGGGTTCCGGTCTTAAATTGCCCTTATACTCCTTATAATCCGCTTTACACCTCTGCCATGACGATGCAGGATTCCTACGGCGGGAAGCCTATTATCCGCATCTTGAACGATGAGGTGGATCAGTATTGTCAGAACGGCGTGTTGCATGGGTTGAATAACATGTTGGTGTATTCCGACGAAGTCAAGGCGGACGTTTTCCATCGCCGTATAAGAATGGATCTTCGTACATTTTTATCCGAGGGTGTGAATAACTCCGTGATTTATGATGGGGATAAAGGTTATAATTGGTATAATACAGCTTTTCCCGATGGCTTTTTCAAAAATGTACGTTTTACATCGAATAATACCACTTATATCTCGTATGAGGGTTGTACGCCCCATGATTATTTGCATGGAGACCATTTTACTTTAACCGGTAATTTTGATTTCACGATCAAGGTCGGTCCGATACCGAAAGGTTCTTACGAAGTCCGTTTGAGTTTTGCTACGAATGGGGCTGGAGCTGTCGTGCAGGTTTATATGGACGGAGTGCCTTGCGGCATTCCGATAGATTCACGGGTGGCAGCCTATAGCGGAGATACTGGTTGGATTCAGGACTGGTTGGCTATTCAGGAATCGGGTAGTAGCCGTTTTGCAGGTATGGGAGAAAGCGAGGAAGATCCATACGGGTTGGAAAATGACAAGAATCTGCGGAATCATGGCTATATGAAAGCACCGAATTGTTACGTGGGTGTTAATTATCATAATTTATCGTATGGCGACAACCTGACCGCCCGTAACGTAGACACTCGGCTGAGGAAGATCCTCAATATCGTGAACTGGACAGAAGACGGTACGCATGAATTGCGTTTGGTGGCCATGCGTGCCGGTAATTTTGATATGGATTTCATAGAATTCATGCCGACAGATTTATTGGAAAATGAGGATCAACATTAAAAGTAAAGACTAATATACACAGCATGATGAAAAGATATAAGAATATGGTGGGGTGTTGTCTGGCCGGGATGTTGTCTTTCGGCTTGGCAGTATCTTGCACAGATAACTTTGAGGCTTTGGAAGACCATTCCCCGGAGTGGTTGGGAGAAAATATTTATGATTATCTGAAAGGGCGGGGAGATTGTAACTACTACGTTCGCCTTATTGATGATTGTGGGTTGACAGAGGTGATGCGTCGAACGGGGTCCAATACTTTGTTCTTTACGCGTGATGAAGCATTCGACCGTTATTTTGCAGATAATAAGGCGAAGGGGGAAGGCCCTCAGTCTTATGAAGAGATGTCACCTACGCTTAAAGGCATGTTCATCAGTTTGGGACGAATCAGTAATGCCCAACTTATCGAACGCCTTTGTCACGGGGATGTGAGTGGTACGGTGTTGCGGCGTTCCACCTATTATAATGTGACAGACAGCGTCCCTTTGCTGTTGAAATCCGACTTATTGGATAAGTATGCCACAAGCCCTTATTTTTCGGCATTGGAAGAAGATACCGTCCGCCTGCTACAAGATGCCACAGCTCTTACGCTGACCCAATTCTTCCCATTGGTCTCGGCGGAATTGGGTATTACGGATGCAGATATGCAGTATATTATGGATGGAACTTTATCTACGGGTGAGGCGGCTTTGTATGACAATAAGATCATTCAACAAGACATTACATGTAAGAATGGTTATTTGCATGAATTGGAAGGATTGATTTTGCCACCGGAGACGATGGCCGGTTTTATAAATCAAGACGAGCAGACACGGGAATTCAGCAAATTGATGAACCGTTTCGCTATTCCAGTGGTATATCAGGAGGCTACGGCTACTTCACCGCGTATCTATTCGTTGCGTTATTTTAACGAGCATCCGGAAAACCGTGACAACCATAGTTTAAACTTGTATGGTGCATTGACTGTGGACGACCAAGGAAACGATAAAAGCAACGCCTGTCTTTATTTTGATCCTGCTTGGAATGCTTATCAAGCAGCGGCCCGGAATGCCAATTCTACGGAACCGGCTTTTCAGGGAGACATGGGGGTGATGTTTGTCCCCACGAATGAAGCCATGCAGGATTATTTCAGAATCGGTGGAGAAGGAGAGGACTTGGTGAAAAGTTTTGGAACGTGGGATAATGTGCCGGACAACATTGTGGCTGACTTTGTGAAAAACCATCAGAAATATTCTTTCTTGGCTTCATTGCCGCATAACTTTTCGATACTGAAAGATGAGGCGGGTTATGATATGGAGCTATCTGAGGCGGATGTGGTCGGACGCTATGTGGCGCGTAATGGAATGGTGTATGTGGTTAATAAGGTTTTCCCGCCATTGGACTACCGTTCGGTCATGGGACCTGCCAAGATTGATCCTGCCAACCAAATATTCAATGTGGCAATGAATGACACGCATACACAATTTATGTACTATTTGCGTTCATTGTTGAGTTGCTACCAGTTCTTTATTACGCCCGATGAATATTTGAATCATTATGTAGACCCCGTTTCCATGGGGCTTCCGTTGGCTTCGCAAGCTTATTGGAAATTTTCATTGAATGCGGCCGGTGAAATACAAGCCACGGTGTATAGTATGCAAACGGGTGATTCCATTAATGTCGTAACGGATGCTGGTGTCATTAAGAATCGTTTTAACGATATCATGAGAAGCCATACTTTGGTGGTTAACAGTAACGAGGAATTCCGGAAGGCTGTAGCCGGGGGACAGGAGTATTTCGTCACAATGGGGTACATGCCGCTCCGTATCACAGGAACATCGGCGGGAGCGTCTGTGTCCGGGTGGGGAAATACAGATAATAACGGACAGGGTGTAAACGGCAACCATGCCCTTCAAATCACAGATGCGTCGGAAAAGACTAACGGAACGTCTTATCTGATAGACGGGGTTGTACAGAATACACTGACTTCTACTTACAAGAATTTGAATCAAAGTGCAAGCAGTAGTGTCGTGAATCCCAATAGTCCTTTTTATACATTCCTGACATTGTGTAATGCGTGCAGTATTTTCAGTAATTCTGCGACGGCCTCTGTCATTCCGTTGGATTATTATATCACTTTCCTTCAACAATATGATTATACATTGTATGTACCGACCAATGAGTTGTTGCAGGAAGCCATGGATAAGCACTATATACCTACACCGGAAGAATTACAAGACTTGTATGAACTCTCGGCCGAAGGGCAAGAGACTCATATCGATTCGTTATATCAGATTGCAGTAGATAAACTTAGGCGTTTTATCCGTTATCATATTCAAGATAACAGTGTATTTATCAAAGGGAAGAAGGAAACGGATGCAGAGTATCTGACCGAGACGATTGACAATGGGACGATGCAGTTTTATCCGGTATATGTAACGAACACCGGTAGTTCAATCGTAGTCAGGGACAATATAGGCGGCAGGGCTAATGTCGTGTTAGACGAGGGACGTTATAACCTGATAGGGCGCGACATTCGTGTGAATAATGCAACCGGCAGTGTGGATAGTCCGGACCTGTCAAAATCGACTACCATAGATAGCTATAGTTGTACCGTGGTACATCAGATTGATAAGGTGTTATGGTTTGAGCAACCTTCCGACCAATGGCATACGGATTTGTATGAAGATTTGGACGATTATTTAGCAGGTCAAACTGATTGACAAGGATATTGACAATGAAAGAGTAATTTGGAGCAATGACATGAAAAAAATATTGTTTTTGGCGGTATTGTGGGGAATGGTACTGCATGCCGCAGCCCAGAAAATAATGGTTTCGGGAACGGTGACCGATGAATTCGGAGGAGTTATGGGGTGTTCCGTGGCTGAGATAGATGCGAGTAACCGTGTCGTAGGCGGTGCTACCACGAATATGGATGGGAAGTATGCTTTTGCCATTAAAAGTGTGAACAATAAATTGAAATTTTCTTATGTCGGTTTTAAGACCGTCATACGGGAAATCGGTTCGAACCGTAAAATTGATGTACGTTTGGAAGACAATACGGTGACTTTGAAGGGGACGACGATTACGGCTAAAAAACGTTCGAGCGATGCTACGTTCAACATCGCACAGCGTGAAGTGTCCATGGCTATGACAACTTTCGACATGAAAGAAGTCGAGGGAATTTCCGTAACTTCCGTAGATGATGCCTTGCAGGGACGTATACCGGGACTGGATATCGTGGGAAGCGGTACTCCGGGACAAGGAGGCCAGATGCGTATCCGTGGTACGACTACGATTTTAGGAAATGCGGAACCCTTGATTGTGGTCAATGATATTCCTTTTGAAAGTGCGGATGCCAGTTCTTTTCAATTTGATGCGGCTACGGACGAACAGTATGCAGACTTGTTGAATGTAAATGTGGAGGATATTCAGGAAATTACGGTATTGAAGGATGCTGCTTCTACTGCGATGTGGGGTTCCCGGGGTGCCAACGGTGTGATTATGATAAAGACCAAAAAGGGAGCCATGGGAAAGACGCGGGTAACTTACAGTTATAAGTTGACAGGTGCCACACAGCCTAAAGGATATAAGCTATTGAATGGAGATGATTTCTCTATGATGATGAAGCAAAGTTACTTTAACATGAATCAGCTTACGGGAAATAGCAGCCATGATGATTATGACTTCAAGGAGTTTCAATATGATCCTACATGGTCGGAGTTTCAGATGTATGATAACAATACGGACTGGGTGGATGCCGTGACGCAAAAAGGATGGACGCATGACCATTATGTGACCGTACAAGGTGGTGGTGAACGTGCGACATTTTATATATCCGGAGGATATTATACCCGCACAGGAACGAATATCGGACAACGTTATGACCGTTATAGTACACGTGCCCAGTTGGATTACCATATCAGTGACCGGATGCTTGTACGTACGGATTTCCAGTTTACTTATGGGGATAATGACCAAAACTATGATAAGTTGTTGGATATAGCCTATAAGAAGATGCCCAATTTAAGTATATACCGTCAAACGGCTGATGGCCGGAATACGGGGGAATATTATAACATATTGAGTAGCTCTAATATGAGCAATAGCCAGAAGAATTTGCGTAATCCGGTTGCTTTGGGGCGCTTGGCGAAGGATAATAGTAAGACGTATCGGGTTTTGCCTACCATACGTTTACAGTATGATTTCTTTGATCCCGAGAAAATCTATCTCCGTTATAGCGGTTATGTTTCAATGGATATGAATACGGAGCATCGGGAGCGTTTTTTGCCCGGTGAATGCAGTAACAGTGCGTGGGACAACAGTTCAGTCAATTCTGCAACCGATAAAAACACCGAGACGTTGAAGATTATGACGGAAAATAAGCTGACATGGCAGAGCCGTTTCCTTAATAAGGAGCACGACCTGCAAATGATGGCGGCGTGGAATACGGAAAGTTCCAGAGGAACCAGCCAGGAGATTACGTCTTACGGACATCCGGGCTCCGGCATTACGGATGCTTCCTCACCGGCTACTCTTTCGACCCTGACCAATGGTAACAACGCTTCGCGCAGTGTGTCTTTTTCCAGTCGTTTGCATTATGCGTTCAAAGGACGTTATATATTCGATGCCAGTGTCCGTATGGATGGAAGTACGAAATTCGGAGATAATAACCGTTACGGATGGTTTCCCGGTGTGAGTGCCAAATGGATTATAACGGATGAGAAATGGTTTGATGGTATTCGCGACGTGCTTTCCCTTTTTGCGATTCGTCCCAGTTGGGGTATTGCCGGCCGTCAGCCTGATGACAATTATCTTTATTTTAACCGTATGGCTATCGACACTTATGGTTATATGGGGACGACAGCCGTATATCCAAGCAATATACGTTTGACAGATTTGCGTTGGGAGAGGGTAACCTCAACAAATTTAGGGGCAGATTTGGAATTGTTCAATGGCAAATTTGTGGCAGCCTTTGACTGGTATCATAAACGTACCACGGATATGTTATTCCCTGACTTGAACATTTCTCCGACTTCGGGATTCACCACGTTGGATTATAAAAATGTGGGTACGATGGATAACGATGGCTGGGAGGTTAGTTTTGCATTCAACAAATTCCTTTCCATCGGAAAGTTCGATGTTTCGTTCAATGCCAATTTGTCCAGTAACCGGAATACCATTATAGAAATGGATCCCGTTGTATTGGCAAAATATAATAATGTGACGGATTTTGCAAATGGTACGGCTTTCCCATCCCGGTTGCAGGTGGACAATTCTATCGGGTCTATTTATGGTTTCCGTTATAAAGGCGTGTATAGTTACAGTTTTGATAATTATGACAAGGCTATGGCAGAGGGTAAGACTGTCCCGGTGGCCCGTGATGCAAATGGGGCGGTCATGAAAGATTATAATGGGAATCCTAAACCTATGTATTACTATTATAATTCCACGGCGTATCAATTCCAGGGTGGTGATGCCATGTATGAAGACATTAATCACGATGGTAATATCGACCAGTATGATGTGGTTTATCTGGGAAACTGTAATCCTAAGTTGACAGGAGGTTTCGGGTTGAATTTGCGTTATGACAACTTTTCAGCCAGTCTTTTTTTCAACTTCCGTTATGGGTACAAAATCATGAATGCAGCTCGTCGGTCGATGGAAAATATGTATGAAGGTTATAACCAATGCACGTCGGTCAACTGGCGTTGGAGAAAAGAAGGCGATGTGACGGATGTTCCAAGAGCCGTGTATCAGGAAGCATACAACTCTTTGCCCAGTGACCGCTACGTGGAAGACGGCAGTTTCTTGCGTATGAAGTACATTACTTTACGCTATTCTTTCAAAAAGAACCTTATCAAGAAAATAGGTTTGAATACGGCCAGCATTTACCTTACGGTGAATAATCTCTTTTGTCTGACAAAGTATTCGGGCGTGGATCCGGAAATCAATATTGGAGATTTTGGTTTGGTGACAGACAAATCTTCTACTCCTCGCTCGAAGGACTGGATGTTGGGTATTTCTTTAGGTTTTTAATTCTTTAATAAGTTTATCAGGCAATGAAACATTTATTGAATAATATATTGGTGGCTTGCGTCTTTTCATGTTTTCTCTCTTCGTGCAACGACTGGCTGACACTTTATCCGGAAGATGAAATTATAGAAGATGACTTTTGGGATAGTGCGGAAGACGTGGAGATGACAGTGGCCGGAGCCTATCGTTATATGTTGGAGTCTGCCGTATTGCAACGTTTCGTGTATTTGGGCGAGATGCGTTCGGATAATATCCAATCCTCCAGTCCTTCTACGGAGGAGCGTGCAATATTGGATGAAGGGAACATTCTGTCGAGCAATTCGCTTTGTAGTTGGAACTCTTTTTATAAAGTCATAAACATTTGTAATTATGTGATTCAAAAGGCACCGGATGTGCGTAATAAGGATAATAATTATTTGGAATCGGATCTCCAGCACGATTTGAGCGAAGCTTATTTTATCCGTTCCTTGTGTTATTTCTACTTGGTTCGCGGATACGGGGATGTGGTGCCTTATGTTACGGAACCGAGTTCGAGCGATGCGACAGATTACAATGTGGGGGCAATTTCGGAAAACGAGATGCTGGAGCATTTGATAGCAGATGTACAGTTGGCAAAATCTTATGCCACGCCTTCGTGGGGATATCAGGCCATGAATTGCGGGCATGTGACGAAAAATGCCTGCCGTGCATTATTGGCCGATATCTATTTATGGGCAGGGCGGTATGCAGATTGTATTGCAGAGTGTAATGAGGTGTTGGCTAATCCGATAACTTTGTCTGGGGAAGAGTATACGGGATGGACGTTATTGCCGAGGAGTACATTCTTTACATCTGTGTTTTATTCGGGCAATTCGGATGAGAGCATTTTTGAATTTAATTTGAATAGTGCCAATTCCAATAACAGGAGTGCCTTGACCGCGTTGTATGGGAATGCCGAAACCAATCCTCATTTCAAGCCAACGAACAGTATCATCGGTTTATATGACTTGGCGGATGTCAGAGGTATGCAATATATCGATTTAAAACAGTCCCGTATATTCAAGTATGTAGGGCAATCTGCACCATTGGCGGATACGCAGGCCGAGGCTTCAACGTCTTCTTATATTTATAGAGCCTCAAGTTCGGTGAATAATTGGATTGTGTATCGGTTGGCTGATATTTATCTGATGAAAGCCGAGGCCTTGGCTGTGTCCGGAACGACGGCTTCCGATTTCGACCAAGTCGCCTCTTTGTGTAACATGACTTATGTACGGGCACATCCCGATGGAGTGGATTCCTTAAGCCATTCTGATTCCTACGACAAGACTTCGGCAGAGAATATGGTGATGGCAGAACGTCGGAGAGAGTTTGCTTTCGAAGGAAAGCGTTGGTTTGATTTGCTTCGTCAGGTTCGTCGTGCGGGTGGCCCTACGGATAATATCATCAATACGCTGGTCAATGACAAATGGAGCGGAACACCTCCGGATGGCATAGCCGGAAAACTGTCGAGTATGGGATATTGGTATTGGCCCATTCATAAAGACCAAATGGATGTAAATGACAAACTGAAACAAAATGATTATTATCAGCGGCAAGAAAGCTTAGATTAAAACAGATAAAACAAAAAGGTTATGACTACAAGAATAATACAAAACTTGGCTTTGGTTATCGGGTGTGCGGCCGGATTGCTGGGATGCCAAGAACATGCTTGGGATGACCACTATACTGTGGGTGGGCAGGAAACCCGAACCTTGATGCAGATTATTGACGAGAGGCCGGAGTTGAGCCGCTTTGCGCAGGTGGTGAGGGACAATGGTATGGACGGTTTGCTTTCGTCATCACAAACTTTTACCGTTTTTGCACCGGATAACGATGCGATGGAAAGTTTTAATTTGACGAACGATACCTTAGAGCAATTCCTTTATAATCATATTTGCCGTTATACCTATACGCAGGGGGATGTTTGGGATGCGGAAGACGCTTCTCTGCGCGTAAAGATGTTGAACGGAAAATATCAAAACCTTACGAGCGCAAATGACGGTCTGGTTTTTGGCAATGACGCTGTGGTAAAAGATGTGACGGGAGGTTCCAACGGGGTTCTGAATACAGTCAATCGTATCGTCCCTTTTTATCGTAATCTTTATGAAGAGTTAAAAGCGGGGAACCAGACGGATTCTATTGGCGATTATTTACAGAAAATGGATGAATATACATTCCTTCCGGAGCAAAGTACGGTTTTGGGAGTGGATGAAAACGGACGAACTTTGTATGATTCCGTTTTTAATTTTCAAAACGACTGGATGAGCCATTATGGGGATATTTATAAGGAAGACAGTGTGTACACCGTCTTAGCCCCATCCGATGCGGCCTGGAAGAGGCATTATGCAAAAGTACGTCCTTACTATCGGACTTTCGGGGATGGCAAGATTAATATTTCGGGAATACGTGTAACGGGGAATTTTGAATTGGATACACCTTTGGCGGATTCTCTTTGCGAGGCGCATACACGTCAGGCCATGTTACAGGATATAGTTTTCCGTAAGAGCCTGGATGTGGACCATCCGGCGGGGGATTCCATTGTGTCTACTTCCGGTAATGTCTTTCATTCTCCGCAATACCTTTTTGACGGTGCGGAACGTCGCGAGGTGAGTAACGGCCTGATGTATGTGGCAGACGAGCTGAAGTTTGACCCGACGGAGAGTTGGCATAATGAAATTCGGGTGGAGGCGGAGTACTCATCGAATTATGCAACCCAATACTGTAGTTCTGTTTCTTCCCGTTCGGTGGAGAATTATCCACAGTTTGCCGGACAAGTTTCTGAAAATAAATTTTTGTATATTATTCCGTCCTCTCTGTCTTTCCAGAAGAATACGGTGCGATTCCGGTTACCTAATACGTTGGCGGGTAAATATAATATATATTTGGTCACATTGCCTGCATCTGCAGTGGATACAGCCAGTGTGAACGACCCGGACAAGATGCGTTCTACGAAATTAAAATTCTATCTTACGTATGTGCATGAAGATGGAACGCTGAAAGAAGATGCAGCGATTTCTACGCCTTCGGACTATAAAGGGACGCAAACTCCGGAACCTATTGACGGAACGTCACCGGCTTTTATCACAGATGCTTATCGGGTGGACAGAATGTTGGTGGCTAAGAATTTCAAATTCCCTTATGCCAATTATACGGCATCTCCTTTTGCGTCAGTGCAGACAGAGCAGACGACCACGGCTTATTTAAGGGTGGAGTGTGCCGTAACGAGTTCTGCGGATTTGGCCGTGTATGAAAAATATATGCGTATCGACTGTGTCATATTGGAACCTGTAAATTAATACGGTTATGAAGAACAAGTTTAAATATATGTGGATGACTGCCGTATGGGTCTCTGTTTGCCCGGCAGCATGGGCTGTAATGCCGTCTGATAGTGTACAAGTACAATCGGTTGACAGCATTAAGATGAAATATTACGTGAAAGGATGTGTGACGGACGCGGTATCAGGAGAACCGTTGTTAGGTGTCTCTGTCGCTTCGATGCCAGGCATATCTGCGTTGACCGATGAGAAGGGATATTATCGTGTTCCCGTGGCTTCTTATGACGGGCAGTTGACGTTTTCATCACCCGGTTATGTGCCACGAACCGTTTCTCTTCGTGGTCAGAGAAGTAAGGATATGGTGATGTACACCGAGGCTTTCCGGAGCGAAAAGTCCGGAGATGACGTGTGGGGATGTAGTACCTCCTTTTCGGTAGACGAGGAAATCGGAATGCGTTTTGGGGGAGATGTACGTGCCGTTTCCCGGGGAGATTTGCCGGGGCTTGGAGCCAATATGTTCATTCGGGGCTATCATTCCGTAAATTTGAATTCTCAGCCTTTGGTGGTCATAGACGGTGTCATTCAAAATACGGAGAATGTGGAGTCTGTCTTTTCCGGATTCTATATCAATGCTTTGGCTAATATCGATATAAATGACGTGGAGAAAGTAGAAATCCTCAAGAATGCTACTTCCCTCTATGGTTCAAAAGGGGCGAATGGAGCGATTCTCATTACGACCAAGCGGGGCAGGAGCATAGCCACGAAAATAGATTTGAATATGAACTGGGCTTTCAACTTCCGTCCTAAAATGCCCAAAATGATGGATGGAGAACAATACCGTTCTTATGCCAGTGAGTTGATTAAAGGGAGTATGGGAAATGATGCCGCAGACCGTTTCGACGGTTTCCTGAATGACGATCCGGACCTTTCTTCCAATATTACTTATAATCAATATCACAATAATCATGATTGGTTGGACGACGTGTGCCAAACAGGTATCCGTCAGTATTATGGATTAAATGTGGAAGGAGGAGATGATGTGGCCAAATATGCTTTGTCGATAGCTTATGCCATGGGACGTGGACAAGTAAAGACAACCGACCACGATCGGCTTACGACCCGTTTTAATGCAGATATCGTATTGGCAAAGAGACTCACTTTGGCTGCGGGGTTTGACTTTTCACATTTGACACGCAATGTACTTGACGATGGAGTGAACGATTACACTTCTCCCGTGCATTTGGCCTTGATTAAATCACCGTTGGTCTTACCTTATCAATTTACGAGCGATGGAGTGAATTACACATCCAACTTATCGGAGGTGGATGTTTTCGGTGTGTCTAACCCCCAATCTTTATTGGATAATGCCAAAGGGAAATTCACACAGTACCGTTTTGGAGTGAATGTCCAGCCGAAGTGGAATATTAATGATATGTTCGACCTTAGTTCTCGTTTTGCTTACAGTATGAATGCTGTAAAAGAACATTATTACAGTCCGATTGAAGGAATTGCTCCTCAAGTACAAGAGGATGGAACTGTGTATGAGAATACGGTAAAGGATCAGAGTATCAATCAAGACCAACTCTTTAGTGACACCCGTTTCCATTTCAATCATACATTCGGGGGACGTCATGAGTTGGATGCTTCATTGGGGCTGCGTATTCAAACCAATACTTATAAAAGCAATTATGGCGAAGGGCATAATACGGGAAGTGACAAGATTGTCAACCTCAATACGAATTTAGTGGGTAAGGTCATAGATGGCCGGAAGACTACCTTGCGAAATTCGGCCATGTATCTGTCGGCTGCGTATTCATACGACCAACGTTATGGTGTATGGGGAACTCTTACGGAGGAGGCATGCAACTCTTTTGGACGGGAGGCCTCCGACGGTTTCCGTTTCTTGGGTGGGACATGGGCCACATTCCCTTCTGCAGGCGTGAATTGGTTAGTGTCCGGCGAACGGTTTATGCAGAGTGTCGGATGGATAGACCGGTTGAATCTCCGGGCAGAAATCGGTTGGAGCGGAAATGACGGCCTTGATGTCCTTTACCGTTATGCTTATTTGAATCCCGTGAATTATTTCGGCAATGCCAACGGTTTACAAATTGCCAATTTGGGGAACGAACGTTTAAAATGGGAGACTGTACGTAAAATCAATGCGGGAATCGATTTGTCTTTTTTGCATGATCGTTTGGGCGTCAGCATAGACTATTTCAAGCATCATGTGTCGGATATGTTGATGTACCGCGCTGCAGATATTCTGACCGGATTGGATAGTTATTTGGCCAATGGCGGAGAAATGGAAAATGAAGGGATAGAACTGAATCTGAGTGCTAAAATAGTCAATCGTTCTCGTTTCAAATGGAGTGCCGAATTAGGCTTTACGCATTATAAGAATAAGGTGCTTTCTGTGCCGGGCGGGTTTATTGAAAACTCCGTAGGGAAGGGCAATGTGCTCGTAGCGGAGGGGCAGCCTTTGGGGGTATTCTATGGTTATCGTACAGTTAGTGAGAACGGAAGTACAGTTTTCCAAACAGAGCGTCAGGCTATGGCTTCGGGGTTACAGACATGGAATGAAACAAAAAGCAAGAAACTTGATTTCCATGCAGGGGATGTACATTTTGCAGATTTGGACCGTAATGGCTTGATCGATGAGAAAGATCGTACTGTCATCGGGGATCCCAATCCTGCGTTAACAGGATCTTTTATGAATCGTATGTCCATGGGACGGTTTATGTTGGAGTTCTTTTTCACTTACTCATTGGGTAACGATATTTATAATTATCGTCGGCATTTGCTGGAACAAGGAGGAACTTTGAACAACCAGACATTGGCCATGGCAGGGCGTTGGCGTTATGACGGACAGGTGACCGATATGCCCCGTGCCGTGTATGGGGATCCGATGGGCAATGCACGTTTCAGCGACCGCTTTGTTGAAGATGGAAGTTATCTTCGTCTTAAAGACGTAAAGCTGTCTTATGAACTGCCCATACGTATGAAGTTTATTCATGGGGCGACCGCATGGGTTTCCGCATCCAACCTTTATACTTGGACGAAGTATCTCGGAGCAGATCCTGAAGTCTCTTACGGCACGTCTCCTCTTGTACAGGGAGTGGATTACGGAATTTTGTCCGGTGGGCGTTCTTTCCAGTTCGGAATCAAGTTAAACTTATAAAACCTACTGTTATGTGGAATATCAAGATAGCAAAAAATATATTAGGCGCATGTGTCGTGTCCATTCTTTTTGGAGGATGTTCGGACTTTTTTGAAAACGATTTGACTAGTGTGGTAGATACCGATGGACGGGTCATTTCTACCGAACGGGATGCGTTTTATCAGATATGCGGAATCTTGCAGCAAATGCAACAAGTGGGCGACGGTCGTTTTATCTCCAATGAGTTAAGAGGCGACTTGTTGACACAAACGCGTAATTCTTCTCAGGATTTACGGGATATAGAGTTTTTCGAGGCAGATACTACAAACCAATACCTTAATGAGCGTAAGTTTTATGCGTTGGTGAACAATTGTAATTACTATATCGACCGTATCGACCGCAATGTGTTCGGTACAAAAAGCGATACATTAGTGGCGCCGGTGAAGTGTATTCGGGCCTGGGCTTATTTACAATTGGCTTTGGATTATGGGCATGTGCGCTATTTTACGTATCCCATCCTTCATGTGGATGAAAGCTCAGGGGAAATTACGGATTTTGTCGTATCGGAACAGTCATTGGCCGAGGCAGGGAACAGCCTGTTGCCGGAGGCTCTTATCGATACGCTTATTCGTGATTTGCAACCTTATTGTCCTGCGGATGGTAGGGCTGAAGTATTTCCTTTTACGGATGGAGAGTATGCTACGGTGAATTCTTATCCGATAACCCAACTTTTTATTCCGGTCCGTTTCCTGTTGGGTGAACTTTATTTGTGGCGTGGGGATTTTTCCCGTGCGGCGAATATGTATTATCAACTCATGTTGGACCGTAAACTTTCCGTTAACGGAACTTATAGGAATACATGGGCTAACAGTACTTGTGAAGGATTGGGTTCGGCTTCTTGGATCACACAGTTTTCTTCTTTTTCCACGTCGAATGTCGTGTCTGCCATAGCTTATTCCGGAGAGTATGAGAAAGGTATGACGCGTCTGCCGGACTTATTGGGTACGGATTACCAGTTGGGGGCATCGGCTGTGTGTCGTGAACTTTTTGAGAACCAGCAGTACACTATCGGGCTAAATCCAGTGTCTGTTGCCGGGGATTTACGAGGTAATGGGGTAATCGGTGATTTAGGAACCTATGTCATGGAGTATCCGTCCGACGATCCTATGGCAGAAGAACGAACTGATGCTTATATCACAAAAGTAAGGAATATGAGTTATTCGGGTTCCTATTACGCGACGTTATGTCGTGCCCCGTTGGTCTATTTGCGTTATGCGGAGGCTGTCAATCGCTTAGGTAAGCACCAGTTGGCCATGGCGGTACTGAAGTATGGGCTGACGGCAGAGGTCTTATCCAATGGGAATTACATTTCCCGTAAAGAACTTACGGGAGAGACTTGGCTCGATTTCGGTCAGGTGACACCTTTGTATGCTTCCATATTTGAAAGTAATGAAGGGTTACACAGTCGTGGATGCGGAGATGCGGATATGAATGCTTCTTATGTCATCGATGTTTCGAGTACCGATTCTTTGACGGATGTGGAAAATAAGATTATGGACGAATATGTACTGGAGTGTGCTTTCGAGGGGAACCGTTTTCATGATTTGATGCGTATTGCCCAGTACCGTTCGGATCCCACTTATTTGGCAGGGAAGGTAGCGGAGAAACTGGCCGGTCTTTCCAATTCCACACGTTCGCGTGAACAGTGGCTTGATTACTTGTCCGACCGTAAGCATTGGTTCTTGCCTTCATGCGTGCGGTAATTCTGTCAGGGGGATGTGAACGATAGCCTTGCCTTTTTGGGGGTATAGGAATAAAGAAGCTGTTTTTGTTGAAAATCCAATCGGCGTTTTTATGGGTTATAATATGGTCATAAAGACGCCGAAAGGTTCTTTTATCTTATTTAAAAATAAAAAAAGATGAAAATAAAAGGATTTTTGTTTGCCTTTGCTGTTGCCGGTTATCCTTGGGCGGTGCAAGGCCAGGTGGTAGACCGGATTTTACTCGGTCTGGCGGAAAGTGAGAAAGTGCATGGACTTACGGTGTATTGTCCGGAGAATGTGAAAGCTGTAGAAGAAGGATTTTTGGGGGAGTCCGGGCGTAGCTGCCTGCGTTTTGAAAATAATCCTTTCGCAGGAAAGTATCCGGGTATTTATGGTGGAGAATATAGCTTTGTACTGAAAGTGGACGGTACTAAGCAGAACTACCTGACCCTTCGTACGTACGGTGGAGACGATGCTGTAAATAATGAGCGTTACAGGGTACAAGTTGAAAACAAGGATTTGATGGACTATTCCCGTAATGCCGTAACATTCAGTGAGCAGAGGGCACCCGGTGCTTTTGCCTACAATACGATGATTGTGCCGCGAAAATTGACAGACGGCAAAAAATATGTGGTTGTACGTGTCCGTGGTGTCGGGCGTTATTTCGGTTACGGTACGCCAGGAGTGTTTGAAACGTATCAACGTGCCATGGAGGGAGACTTGCCACCTATATATGCCGCATACATGACAACGAATCCGATGTTCGGCGTCTTGGATGATGAAAAGTCAGGTTCCATTCTAAAGTATGAGGATGCGCGGGTAAAAACAAGTGAAGATCTGGCCACGTTGCGGCAGAAAATAGTGGATGGTCTGAACTCGACGATAAAAAAAGAAATCGAAGGAGATGATTTCAAACCGGCTTACGGGAACAATAATTTCAATATCGTTGAAGTCATGGGTACGGCATACCAAAAGGGGTATTACGGGAATATGCCTGCGGATTTGTCTGAAAAGATAAAGGTGGCTATCGACTCTTTGGTATATATCAATAATTTAGGGAAGAAAGGCGTTGTGGTGAAACGTTCCGTCATGGGAAACTCTGCGACAGAGCAAAAGGCATCGGCCGGTTGGGGCGGGCTTTATGGTGAGCAGGGGCTTGGAATGTACCAGTTATGGAGGGCCGGACAGATAAGTGATGGTTTCTTGGATCAGAAGGTTGACTTGGGCGGAGGAGAAGGTCGTACCCGGCGCGAGCAATGGGTTGAAGCCTTTAAGGAAAGTCTGGATTACGGATGTACGTATAACGGTCGTCGTTTTATTACGAATCAGACTATGGAAGCTGCTTACAGCGCTTATGGAGCAGCTTTGGCTTTGTATGCTTTGGATGATGCGCGTTACCAGAATGCCCCCCGTTTGGGGCTTCGTTTCCTGCGTGAGGCAGTCGGATTGGATTTTTGGACGGGTGTTCCGAAAGATTATTCATTCGACGGGACAATACAAGATGAGGACGGTTTCCCGGATTATGAATTAGGCGATTCCCGAAGTACGGATTCCAAAGTCAACTTTTGGGGGATAGACTTTAAGGTTATGACGGAAAAAGGAAACGGAAGGGAAGCCGGATGGGATTGCGTGAATTGTTATGGCAATATGGGGCCGCGTGTCATAGACATGTATTTGGCTACTTTGGGCGACCCGTTTATAGGGAGGTCGGCTGGAGGTAATGGGGATGAGGAAATCCTGTCCAAGGCTGTGGCAAACGAGAAGACACAGGCATGGTTTACTTACCCGTGGGTCGATGCCGAAGGGTACAAGCAAATCGTGGGAGAGGGAGTTACTTGTTGGCGTAACCGGTACGACCCGGGAGAACCTTATTATAATAACCTGGTCGTGGCTGCAATCAGCGGCGATGAGGATTTGCTTGGACATGTGTGGCAAAGTTATGAGGAAGGACGTTTGGGGATAATGGAAGACATGAAGAGTAACCTGTTCAACTATTATTCCCGTTCTTATTGGTTGCCCGAGTGTATTGATAAATTGCAGGCTTATGGTGAAAGTCATGGTGGAGGTACGCAGGCTCTTATGCCGTCAGTCCCCCAAAAACCGGATTATGTGCAGGGAGACGAGCAAGTTGGTATTGTCGCGGTCAAACACGGTTCGGAATATTTGTTTGTGAACTTTTACAGTGAAAGCAGCCTCGGTTCCTGTGGGCGGGTGCATGTCGTGAACCAGCACGAGGTACGCGATATCAATTTCATACCGGATGTGATGGAGTATGTGGCATCGGGTACAACGGAAACCATATCCGATGAATACTGGAACGGTAACCATCAGATTACTTATCCCGACCGTCCGGAGATGGCAGACGGAGGAAGTGTGTATGAAGTACCTTCTTATGACGACGTGCCGGGACATTATAACAGCATGCGTACCATGTGCCGTTTTTACCAACAGCAGTTGGGGGCTTATGTCGTGGCTCAAAATACCACCTCGGATGAGACTTACGCCCTGCGTGTGGCCGACGGATTGGAAGGCCGGAAAGCCGTAAACGTGGCTACCGGTGAGGAGGTGGTATTGTCAGGAGACATACAGATTGCTCCACTTACATCGGTAGCTTTTTATCTGACGGACTATGTGGAAGATGCTTCCCGGGAAATCTTGTCAGAGGCTCAAACGGATACGGAGGAATTGAAAACCCGGGTAGAGGAATTGATACCGTTTGCACGGCATGCGTCGACCCTATTGTCGGAAGAAACCCGTAACGGATATTATTCCCGTGATGCCTTCATGCCTTTTTTCAAGGAACTGACGCTTGCCAACTATGTAGCTCACGCAGGTGTTTCCGATCGTGAAGAAGTAGACAGTGTGCGAACTGTATTAGAAGATGCTTATACTGCGTTTGCCGGGACGTATTACACCTACGATGCCTGTACTGTGCCGGGTAGCTGTGACTACCGGAAAAAGGTGGCACAGGATGGTGCCTTGCAAATAAAGTCAGGAAGTAGCTTGGTGAATGCCATGAACCAGGCATGGGTGCTGATTCCTGTACAGGCTGAAGAAGCTGGGGATTATACCGTAACCATACAGGCACGCGGCCACGTATATGACGAGAAAGAGCCGTCTTTGAACGTGGATTTGTTTACGGACGAACAATATTGGAATGGTGAGATGCCTTTGGATACGGCCAACACACGGCAAGTGGCTTATGCCATGTCGGGGTTTTCCGAGTATAAGTGGTATGTACATCTTCCGGCAGGCGAAACGCGGCTTTTAAAGCTCACGTTTCTGGCTAACACTTCCGGGTATACGGTCGATTTGGGTAAAACCACATTTACCCTGTCTTCTTGGTATGACAGGTTACAGCAGAAGATTGAAAGTGCGGACAGTTTGTATAGGGCGTATGCTGTTTCGGAATTGGTGACCGATGAGCAACGGAATGAATTGGAAATAGCTATAGACGTGGCCGGGCAAGTAAAGGAAGATGCTCCGGATACAACGGTTCGGTCTGCCTACGAAGACTTGGTGACTGCAATGGAGCGTTTTACGATGGGAATTGCCACATGGAAGTATCCTTCGGCTGATATTCAGTTTCGTATTAACAATACCTCGCAAACCGGAGATGGTGCCTCGTTTGAAGTACGTAATTCTTCAGCCGAAAATACAGACAACGGCTTTTTGGGAGCGATAAAGTTCGACGTGTCCAAATTGAGAGGGATGGAAATCGTGTCGGCTACATTGTCTCTGGTTACCTCGGAAAGCGGTTGCAAAGTGGCAGTCCGCCCGTTTAGTACGGATTGGGGAGAGACAGGTGGAACAACGGATTCTTATGCAGCCAAACAGGAATATATTGATGAGGCTTTGGCAACTGATGCAATATGGACATTTTCGGCCGTACTTGGAGGTGGGCGTAAGATGTTCGAATGGATTCCGAGCCGGGATGTCACCTATACGGTAGAAGACTGGAGGGTGCGTGGAGACGTGACGGAGTATCTCAAGCAAGTGTTGGCCGAAGGGCTTCCGGAAGCAAGTTTTTTGTTTGCCCCTGCCGATGACGGTTCGATTCGTACGACGATCCTTTGTAAGGATGTGGGCGAGTCCACATACGGGACATCCACGACAGATGATTATTATTTGGATGGCGACAAGATAGGACAACCTACAGGACAGAAAGTGACCCGTTGGGCTCGTATCGTGCAGTTATTGCATCAGGATGGTTCCGAAATATCCGATTTGATACCGACGTTGACGGTGGAATATGATGACCCGGATGGAATAAAGCAGGTGGAAATCAAAGCTGAGACAGAATGGTCTGATTGGGTGGACGTGTATGATTTGGACGGACGAAAAATCCGGGCCGGGGTATCGTTCCGGAATGCTTTGGACAAATTGCCGTATGGCATTTATATCATTAACGGGAAAAAGTATCAAAATCACCGGTAGGATTACGTGATTTATCGGATTCATACGTATTATTATTGTTTTTAAAAATTAAAAGGGATGAAAGATAAAAAGATTATTTTGGCTTCGCTGGCATTCATGTGGGGTATGATGTTGCCTGCGCAGAATATAGATGTAACGGAAGGAAAAGCAGAGGCGTTTAGTCATTATTGGAGTGTGGGTGTCGGTGCGGGACGTGTAAATGAGGGACTGCGTGCCGGATGGCTGGACCATTTGAAGATGGTGAAAGAACATTGTGGCTTCCGGTATGTGCGTATGCATGATTTGTTCAATGATGACATGTTCGTCTATTTCGAAAAACCGGACGGGAAAGTCGTTTATAATTGGCAGTATGTGGACGAAGTGTACGACCGGATGCTTTCATTGGGAGTGAAACCCTTCGTGGAACTTTCGTTTTTCCCCACGGGGATTGCCGCTAAGGACAGCAAGACACAAATGTGGTATAAGAACAAAGTTACGGTGGATCGTAACAATTTCGGGAAATGGCATGACCTGATTTTGGCATTTACCCGGCATGTGGTGGAGCGTTACGGCATAGACGAGGTCCGCACCTGGTATTTTGAGGTGTGGAATGAAGCAAACCTCCATTATCCCGGTTTCTTCGATGGGACGAAGACAGATTATTTTGAACTTTACCGTCAGGCTGCCAAAGCCATCAAGGCGGTAGACTCAAAGCTGAAAGTTGGAGGACCGGCTACAAGCAATTTTGTGGCAGACACGCGTTTCGACGGTGATGTGTATGATTACGGGAAATCGGTGTTCTATACGCAGGACAAGATCAACAAACAGCAGTGGAAAGGCGTGTGGATAGAGGACTTCCTGCATTTTTGCGAGAAAGAGGGATTGCCGGTGGATTTCGTTTCCACCCATCCTTATCCTACGGATTACGCATTGGACCCCGAGGCGGGACGAGGAAAGGATGCCATACGCTATGTGCATTCGCTCCACGATGATGTGACGTGGTTGCGTGAGGTTTTGGCCAAGAGTAAATATCCTCATGCCGAGATTCACCTCACGGAATGGAGTACCAGCCCGAACAGCCGTGACGCGATGCATGATTTGTTGCCACCGGCGGCTTATATCATCAAGGCGAACTTGGATTGTATAGGGCTTGCAAATTCATTGATGTATTGGACGTTTACGGACGTGTTTGAAGAAAAAGGAGGTGGAGAGGAAGCTTTTCACGGTGGTTTCGGTATGATTAATTTCCAGGGAATAGTAAAACCGTCGTTCCATGCCTATCGGATGTTGAATGCTTTAGGGGATGAGAAGCTGTATTACAAAGACCCGCTTTTCGTGAGCCGTTCTTCCCGTACGGGGAAAGTCACGGCATTGGCTTTCAATTATCCGGCAGAGTTTGAGGAACATGTGCCGGCTGCACGAGATAAGGGTACTTATATGAATGCTTCTTCCAAACAAGTGGAGGTGTGTTTGAAAGGCTTCAAACCCGGTACCACGTTTGTATTGGAGTTGTTGGACGAAACCCACGGAAACGTTTATGCGGCCTATGCGGCCATGGGCAAGCCCCATTCTCTCAGCCATGGTATGGTCAAGACTCTGAAAGAGGCGGCATGGGGGACAGCCAAGGAAACGATTTGTGCCGACGAGGACGGTGTGTTACGTTTCAGTAGGGAGTTGCAGCCTTGGGCATGTTTGTTGGTCACGGAATTATGATTCCTGATGGGGCAATAGGAACCGATATCAGGATATTATGTGCAGATTGATGACAAAAACACGTCTGGTGGGCATATGTATGCTGGTTAGCCTTGCCTTTCCATGCTTGTACGGCCAAAGTGCCCGTACAGGCATGGAGCAGGCCATGCAAGTGTGCGAAACTTTCGGGCGGCCTGTAAAAGGGGGAGATTGTGTGGAGGGATGTGTAAGCGATGACCCCGGTTTAAACGAGCAAACACAAAACGGATATTGGGGAGATATGGGTGACGGTACTTACCGTAATCCTGTCATTGCAGCCGATTTCAGCGATCCAGACCCTATACGGGTCGGTGATGATTTTTACATGGTCGCTTCCACGTTTGAGACTTCTCCCGGTGTCACGGTACTCCATTCAAAAGACCTTGTCAATTGGGAAATCATAGGTTCGGTCTTTGATGACTTGTCCAAGGTTTCTTCTGCTTTTTCTTTCCGGGAAATGCGACGTTATAATGACGGGGTATACGCACCAAGCATCCGTTATCATAAAGGTTTGTTTTACGTTTATGTGAATCTCCATTCCGACGGCATGTTTGTGGCAACCACTCGAAATCCTGCTGGCAAGTGGAAGGTGCAACCATTGAAAGACAAGTTCGGAAACCCCTTGCGGGTGGATGGCTGGACAGACCCTTGTCCTGTGTGGGACGAAAACGGAAAGGCTTATTTGGCCAGTAGCCGTCCTTGTAAGAAGTACTGGTTCGGTTACTTGTTTCAAATGACTCCGGATGGCACACAGCTATTAGATGCAGAGACCGAACACATGAAGCAACGGGACGTGGTGTATGAATATCCAAAGGGAGGTACATTGTACAGTCGGAATCATTCTACGGAAGGGAATAAGATATACCGTAAAAATGGATATTATTACCTTTTGCACATCGAATTTCTGGACGGTGGGAATGGAGCCGGAACGTATATTTACCGTTCGCGTAACCTTTATGGGACAAAAGCTGATGGCAGTCCCGGTGGACCCGGTGATATCGGCATGTACGAAATGAGACGTATTGACCCACATGGGGCACCTTATCGGCAGGTTCTCCCCGGACAAGGCGGCCTTGTGGATACTCCGGACGGGCGGTGGTACTGGATTGCCCAATTCAACCGTTACGGCCCGGATGGGCGTACCCCTTGCCTTGTACCTGTAAGGTGGATTGATGATTGGCCGGTCATCGGTGATTCCGTATCTTCTTCCGGAGGATATGGAGCCATGTGTTGGAGGGCGTCAAAGCCCATCCGGTCGTCCCGGGTCGTGTTGCCCCATGGTAGTGACGACTTTTCTTCGTCCACGCTCAAAAGGCTTTGGGCTTGGAACCATCAGTCCGACAGTACTCGATGGTCATTGACGGAACGACGGGGTTTTTTAAGATTGCATGCCGGTGCCACGGCGGACTCTACCGATTCTTTCTTTAAGTCGGCCAATACCATTCACCAACGTTATATGAGCTCCGATACGGTAGTTATTACCGTGAAGGTCGACATAATCGGAACGGTTTCGGGGCAAAAGGCGGGAGTGGCGCATTTTAATGGCGGGAAGAACTATGCTTTCTTAGGAATCGTTGATGATGGACACAGCAAACATATTCTTTACGAGAAGGACGGGAAGAGCAAGAATGGCCCGCAACTCCCGGACGGTTTGCGAACCTTATATATCCGGTCGGTCTCCGGTTTTGAAGAACGCAATACAAACGGGCAACATTCCACAGAAGGGCAACATTTCCTTTATAGTACAGATGGGGTAAACTTTTATCCTTTCGGTGAAGAATACAAGATGGGAACGGGAAACTTCAGGGGTGACATGGTGGGCGTTTTTACGTATAATAATCGGAAAGGAGGGGGATATATCGATGTGGACGAGTTTCAGTATCGCGTCAGGAACAGGCCTGCAGGGAGCTTTTGAGAGGCTTTTACAAAATGTCAGAAAGTCAAATCCGCCTTTGTGTGTGGCGCGTATTTGCCCCATCCTTCGGCATGCACCGCAAATACGCGAATCTCGTGCAGTCAGGGAAAAACCAGGTGTCAGCCCGAAGGTGGAGTTTGCTTTCTTCGTGGCAGGCGCGAGATGGCTTTCCGGCGCAGGCGGACGTGTTGCGCGTAAGCCCAAGGGGCGTTCCGCCTGCAAAACATCCATTTTGTTTTTGTGCGCATTCCGGCCCCAAATAGCATAAAGAAGGGCGTTTTGCACAGTTTGTTTGTCCGTTTTGTGGAGGGATTTCCGCCGACATGCGGACACTAATCCTCCGACAAGCTGAGAAAAAAGATGTTTCTTCTTGAGAATGAAAAATTTCTTGGCTGAGAGAACTACAAGGTTTTGCTTAACAAAATCAAAAAACAAGGCCGAAGTGTAAAAAAGTGTATCCGGATTTTCCAAATCCCCACTCTGAATGAAGACGGATTGAAGTGGATATGGCAGGAACAAACCGGTATATATCTTTCGTTTTGACAGGAATAAATTCAATATCCTTTCTTTATGAAAATTATATTCCGGTGGCTCTCACTGCGGTGGTTTCCGTCGGTCACCTGTGTATCTGGTGGCGTTGCAAGTATTCCGAAGGGGTACAGTTTTCTAATTTCTTGAATGCCGAAAAGAATGTGGAGCGTTTGAAGCCGCACAATTCGCAAATTGCAGTGATGGTGTAATGGTTATAGGCCGGATCCTTGATGAGGCGTTTGAATTCTTCGATACGGTAACGGTTGATGAAATCCAGAAAAGTCTGTTGGGTGTATACGTTGAACATTTGCGATAAGTATCCGGCCGGGCATCCTATGGCACGTGCCAAATCCGTCAGTTTAAAATCGGCATTAACGTAAGGTTTTTCTTTGGAAATATAAGATTTTACTTTTCGATACAGCGCGACATACTCGTCATCGCTGAGTTTGGCCTTCTTATACATGGACTTGACCTTGTTTTCTTCCTTTTCTCTTTCTTTGGCTTCTTCTTCCAGTTTCATGTTTCTGACAATCTTTTCTTCTAAAATCTGCAAGTCGAGGAGGTGTTTCTTTTGGAGTGCCTTTTTCAGTCGTACCTGCCTTTTTCTGGACTTTGTGATTTTAAAGGCCAAGATGATTAGGAGTAAGATGAGAAGTAGTATGGCATAACAAGATGTGGCGGGATAAATGCGTATTTCATATTTCGTTTCTGTTTCAGGTGCTCCGGCAAATCTAATCTGTAAGGTGTGATTTCCGAATGAGAGCCCTTTAAGGTACAAGGTTTCGTCTCCCGTACATATTTGAAACGTGTCTTGGTCTATGCTCCATTCGTAACAACGTTGGGATGCGGGGGTAAACCCGCTTTCTGCGATACTGAATGACAACAATACATTCTCTCTCCATGGCAAAAGAGGGTTGAATGGCAGGGATATGGTTTTGTTGTCGTTGATTTCGTTAGCACGTTTGGGGGAAACGGGGTTGGTGTCATGAGATAATCGGTCTAATGTGAGGGGCGGGTACCTTTTTGACGTTATTTGTGCGTATTGTTCCGGTGTGATATATACCAGTCCCCTTTCTGTGCCAATCCAGGCAGTACCTTGTTCATCCCAATAAATACCTTTTTTGTATGAAGATAAAGGTGGGAGGTTGTCGGCTTCCGTCAGTTGGCGGAATTTCTTAAAATCTTTGTCAAAAAGGAAGATTCCTTTATTCGTGCCTACCCAAAAAACGCTGTCTTGGCCTTCTGTGATGAAGGATAACCGTTCTACGCGCAGCCGGTTATACAAGTCGTATGTGCGTACTTGGCTAAGGTCTGTTTTGCAACGATATACATTGTCTCGTGATGCGGCAATGATGTCGTTGTTATGGCATAAACAGAGAGCCATGTCGCCTATTTCATTGAAAAAGCCTTTGGGAAAACCGTGCGATTGTATGAGTCGGGTTGTCGGATCGTAGAGGGAGAGGTTCTTCATGGACGAAATCCACCCTTTTCCTTCGTTGTCGAATATCATTTCGATGAGGTATGCGTCTGAAAGTTCGGAATTCTTGTTGGTATAATTTTGGGCGATATGGAAGTCTTGGTCAAGGAAATATAATCCCAAGTCGCTTAGGGCGACTAATTGTTTGCCATTTGGGGATATGACAAGTTTGCTGAATCGGCCGTGATGGAGTGAAGAGGGTAATAGAGCGTTGGAAAGTTCCTGAGTTTGGGCATCGAGCAGGTATAAGCCACTGCCATAAGTGGCAATGACATATTTTCCGGAAAAGTATTGTATGTCTGTGATAATCCCCGTACCGGTCAGTGTAGGTGGAAAATAGTGAGTAAGTCCTTGGCTTTCGGAGATGAACCAAATGCCGTTACGTGTTCCGATGACCTTTTGGCGGTCGTGCATGGCAAACGACCTGACGCAGATGTCTTGTGTGTCCACGTCTTTGAATTTGTAGGTGGAACAAACCGGTTCGGTGTGGTAAGTATGGCAGAATCCTTTTTCGAAAAATCCCCACCAGAAAGTGCCGGAAAGGCTGTCTTGCCAAAAGGTATAAATAGTGTTGCTGTATGGAGTGTCCAATTGGAATTGGTTGAAATGCGCCTTGATTTCTCTGTGTGTTACGTCGATGACAAAAGCACCGTTTCCGTCTGTTGAGACATATAACAGGTCTTTTTGATTGCTTGTAAGGTCGGGTATGACATTGCAGTAAATGCCGACATTCCACGGTTCGTGCGTCAGGGTTTGACGGTTGAAACGTATGATACCGTAGTTTTGGGTACCGATGTATAAAAAGTCACCTAATAAGACAAGGTCGGACAGATGGATGGGCGAATCATCCGGGGAGATTGTGTATTTTGTGAATTTTTTGCTTTTGAGATTTAGAAAAACGATGTGGGTGTTGGTCGTGAGCCATACACCGTCTTTCCCGTCGTAGGCCATGTCATTCACGATATTACTTTTGGAAATAGCGTTTTTTTCTATCAGCAGTTGTTCCACGCTCTTGTCGTCTTTGTAAATCCAAACGCCTCGCTCGCTGCCGACAAGCAATGTTTTTCCGGCCAGACAAAAGCAAGTGGCATTTTGGATGTCGGGACATATTCTGGTACACGAGGCTATGTTCATGTCTGCACGATAGAGACCGTTGGCACATGCCGACAGGATTTCGCCTTTTGGATATTCTATGATATCGTTCGTATTGCTTAACGGAGGTACGCAGTCCATAGTGTAATTTATGATGGAGTGCCCGTTGAAAGAACTTATACCGAGGTCTGTGCCGATCCACATGGTTCCCCTGTGGTCTCGATAGAATTTATACACAGATTTTCCCCGTAGCCCTTTTGTATCGTTGATATACTGTAGGGCATATTGGGGTGTTTGAGCCCACAAGGTACAAACGGCAGACAGCAGGAGGGTGAGCCAATACAGTCTGGCGGATGGATGTTTTTTCATGTCAGATATTTTATTGGGAGGACAGTTCTATGAATGGACTGTCTCGTTGGTAAACAGGTGTGTTAAATCCTTATAACAAACGCAAATATAATATTTTTTAGGGGGGGTAAAATTAAGTCTCTTATTTTAAAGTTATTTAACGACGATAATGCAGAGATTATAGGATATGAATTACGTAATAAAGTTCATTGAAACGTATTTTAATTGTAGAGGATGGTATTCCTTTGTGGTTGTATTATAAAAACGGGCAAAATATGAAATTAAAAAACAAATGTGTGGTGTTATGTTTTCTTTTCGCGTGTAGTGTGTGGGCGGAAGGAAAGGATGTGTTGGTATTCGGGAATAGGGGTAGCGAGCGGAAGCATGTTTTGGCAGATTCGTTAACAGAGGCTTATGTCGGTGGGTTAAAACAACCGGCTCGCCGTATGCTGCCCCGGGAAGAGGCGGACTATCGGGGCGGATGGTTGCGTTTCAAAATGAAAGTCAACCCGGAACGGCAGAATTATTTTACCGTACGCTGTTGGGGCGATGAGGCGGATGAGAGTATGGTGATGTTGTTTATCGAAGGGAAACAGGTCGGTTACCGGCATTTGGGAGATTATGACTTGTTGCATTTCGGAAATGGAGGCCGGCCTTGTCCCGGCCGTTTTTATTATGTGACCTTGCCTTTACCTTTAAAATATACGAAAGGAAAAGAATGTGTTGAATTGGAGTTGCGCTCCTATGGAAAGACGTGGGGTTATGGGAACACCTTTGAGCAGTACCAAAAGGATATGGACGGCCCGACCATCGGTTTTTACAAGGCTTATGTTGACGTAGAACCTTGTTTTATGCCGGATAAGAAGGAGGTACAGGGATGTTATGACGTGTCCAAAGCTCCCGTGCGGCCAAAACCGGGCGTGGAAGTGTTAGACCGTTTAAAGGAACAGCTTTCGGGACGCATCAGGGAAATCTTGCAGAAGAAGTCTCCATTAGGGCAACGGGAGGTTTGGCTGCTTTCTGATGCGTGGAGGGTAAAATGGACACCCGCATTCCAAAATCAAGCAGTTGTGGACAAAGTAATCCAAAGCATAGACCACCATTATTATCGATGTCTTGAAAAACCAGAACTTATTTATAGTGATGGAGATATAGGGGAATGGATGACAACTTGCATGTTGGCACGTAGTATCCGAGTTTTGTGGACGGAGTTGGAGGATAGTTTAGATACGTATCTTATGGATGGGGTTTCTCGAAGAGAAGCTTGGGGCAATATGATGAAGGCTTCATTTGAATATGGGGTAACTCATCGTCGGCAATATACCAATCAAAGTATGATTATAGATATGGCCATTTATGAGTGTAATAGAGCCATGATGCTGATGAATCCGCGTGAGGCATTGCCTGAATATCAGACTTTACGTTATTTGTATGAATCATTGGCTTTGGCTCCTTGGTGGGGAAAGGAAACTCCAAATGGACCGGAAAAGCCATTAGGAGAGAATTATTGGCAGTTGACGGAAAAAGGTCTGACGAAAGAATTAGGATATGTAGGTTATTATGGTGAGGTAGTGGATTGGGTTATCCAAATCTATGAAGCGACGTCCGTGCCGGGCGTGCCTTTTTCGGGGGATGCCAAGATAAAGGACCAATTGTTACGTATAGCCGGTGCACGTTATAATTTTCGCTATCCGGCGGTAGATGATGAAGGTTATCGGTGTTTTCGTGCCGAGACGGAAGTCGGTTGGCGGGACGGGGGACATTATCCCGGAAATGTGTTGTACGGTGACAGGGGAGCAGCCTGGGATGCAACCCCTTTGATGACAGCGGCGGCAACATTGGATCCGTTGGCTGTAGGAATTGCCCGACAGATGATGGATGATAATCAATTGTTTGCCATGGTGGAACAAAAGCTGAAAGACGGGAATAATATTCGTTCCTTACAGAGTTGCCTGCATATTCCGGAGCAATATGAATTGGTGGCCTCCCAACCTGCTTCCGGTTTGCGTTTGCCCATGTTGGCCGATATGCCCGATTATGTGTTTGCGGACGAGGAAGACGGAGTCGTAGCCATTAAGAATGGAGATGAGATTCTTTATGTTTCCCTTTATTGGCGTGCCCGAAACGCAGTGAATAATTTGGCGAAAGTGCACTACATCACTCCCGTAATGGAGCGCTTGGCCAATGTATATATAGAAACCAAGTTTGAGGATAGCGGCATGCGTTATACGCGTCCCGATTGGGTCAATCTGGGATTTGCGGGTTGGCGGGAATGGTATACGGGAGTACATTCGGCCCATGCGGGAGAAGTGCTTCCTATTGCCAGGATACCCGAGGGTATCAGCTTTAAACCGGGAGAAGAGAATGCGTATGCCGGGCGGGCGGATTATTATTTGTTGAAGTTCGGGTCTTATGTGGTGGCTATGAATAGTTCTACAAATAAGTCTTTTGAATTGGAAATACCGCAAGCGAAGCATAAGGTACTGGACTTGACGAATGGCAAAACTGAAATAAAAGGACGGAAAATGAATGTGCCTGCGCGAACGACAGTCGTGCTTTACATGAATTGATTTAGCTTATAAGATATGGATATAAGGTTTATACGGGCAAAGGTCCTTCTGGTGTTTGTTTGCGTTTCTGTGGCTTTGGCTGCACAGTATAGGATATCCTTGACAGAAGCAAATGAGGAACAAGGCATGGTGTCTCCTGCAACGTGGGTTTACTGGCATCCTAAAGGGGAAAAGGGATGGTATCTTAAAGGTTTGAATACCGAAAACGACGCGTCCTATGACGTACGTGGCTATTATGCTTTGCGGATGAAAGTGAAAGGCGAAATTGGAAAACGGTTGCAGTTGCGCTGTAGTCTGAAGCGTGCGGAGATGGACGGGCGCCATGATTTGGCAGATAGCACGTCGGCCGTGGTTTGTGTGCCTTGCGAGGGATGGAATGACGTGTGGATTCCCTTGTCTTCTTTCGACTATAATAAGGGGCAGCCCTATTTCCTGAAGTTTATCGACAAGGTGGTGGTTTCTGCCGCATATACAGACGGCATCTCCCGTAATGTCCTTTTGAAAGATGTGTGTTTCATGAAAGGTCGTGGCTTGTTGATGGAAGCCGATGTCCTGTCCCGGCCGTTGGATGGGCGTGGAGTGGCGGAATACCAGTTCAATGTGACCAACATGTCTGACGGCGTGCAGTCCGTTGCTTTGTCTGCCAGGCGCAAAGGATGGGAAAGTATGGGCGTGGAGCTTTCTGCCCGGAATTTGTTTTTGGATGCGGGGGAGACAAAAACCGTAAAGGTCAAAGTGACAGCCCCCATGGGATTGCCGCAAGGAGCACATGAAGAGACTGTCGTACAGGCTGTTCCGGTCATGGGCGGAGGAGAAACGGAAGAAATCTCGTTTATTTCGGTTGTTCCCGTCCAAACACCTTTTTTGATACATGATATTGACGGTTGGGGCGAAGTAAAGAAGAAAATCGGTAAATATGGATGGGCAAAAAAGGAGTTTGACAATATTGTACGTATGGCAGAGCGGTTTGAAGTTCCGGAAGTGAAGAGAGGGACGATGTCTGACCAAGGAACCGAAGGTCTGGTAAGGGCTTATATAGAAAACGACCTTTACAATACGGCTGTGGCTTATTATTTGACGAAGAATCCGGCTTATGGCCAAAAAGTGGCCGAGACATTACGGAGGCTTACCGATCCGGAAGAAGGTTATCCGCGTACGAACCATTTGACATTCCAAGGCATTCCCCAAGAGGGAGGTACCATGGAAGGGTTGTTGAAAGCGTATGATTTGATGAAAACATCAGGTTTGCTGTCAGAAGAGGATTGTATGAACATCGAGCATACGTTTCGTTTGTTTTGCCACAATATCATAGATATGATGGGTGATGGGGGTATTTCTAATTGGAGTGTCTTCAATTTGGCTCCGGCTGCGGAGTGTGCTTTGATGTTGCATGATTTGGATTTGTTCAACCGGATAGCTTACGGGCCTTGTGGGTTGGCGGATCATTTGCGGTATGGCTTGATGGACGACGGGTGGTGGTATGAAATGTCGTTGAGTTACAATATAGGTTGTGCCATGTGTTATACCACAATGGCATGGGCGGCCAGGTCTTTCGGTATAGACTGGCTCAACTGCAAGTTTCCTGCATCTTTGGTTTCGCATGTCGGTTTGCGTCCTTTTGAATGGGAAAATTTGCAAGGAATGGCTTTTGGGAAGTTCGGCCCGTTGAAAACTAATCATATAGAACTTAAAAGGATGTGGGATGGAATCTTGATATATCCGGATTATCGTGGGGTTATGTTCGGGATGGGCGACGGTCATGAACAAATCCTGTCGGGAGAACAGTTTGAATTGGCTTATTTTGTATTTCGCGACCCACGTTATGCTTCGGTCCTGAAACGTTCGGACAAGCGCAGCCTGATATATGGCGTGCCTGAATTGCCCGAAGACACTCCCGAGCTATACAAGAAGTCCGGAGCCTCGGACAATGCGGGAGTTGCCGTACTGCGCTCACAAACCAAAGGGCGTGACCAGAGGGAACAGATACAAGTGGCGCTGAAGTATGGGACGCATGGCGGTTACCATGGGCATTTCGACCGCATCAGTCTGCTGTCTTTGATGCGTTACGGGCGTAGCTTTTATAATCCGGAGACGTCGTGGTTCGGATATGGTTCTTATATGTACAAATGGTGGGTGCAGCCTTCGATGTCGCATAATATGGTGGTCGTGGATGGTAAGATGCAGGAGCCGGTGGCTTGCGACCAACTCTTGTTCCACACGGGAGAAATGATGCAGGCATTTGCCATGTCGGCAGATGCCCGTTGGAGCGACCCTCCGTATATGGGAGGGTACGACCAACTCGAAGCCGTGGAACGTGGAGATGCCCCGTTCGTTCCGGTGGAGGATAATCATCCGGACATAGGCGACATCGGTACTTACTCGGAACCGGTACATCAAAGGCGGTTGGTAGTCGTGGCGGATGATTATGTCGTGATGGCCGATTATTTAAAGGCGGAAGAACCGCATGTGTTTGATTGCTTGTTACAACTCCGGGGTGCGTTGCCGGGGCAAGGTTTGAAGTTCGGAGGGAATGAAGCCCAATGGGACACAGACCCGTTAGGTTCGGGACAATTCATTACTCATGTGGGTAATTACACGTATGGTAAGAGCGGGATAGTCAAATCTGTCCACCATTTTGCCCCCAAAGGTGCTGACGGAAAGAATAAAGCCATGAACCAATGGGAGACAGGAGGGCAGAACCACATGTACAACGAACCCGGGGACTTGCATGTCGATGCCTATTTGCTGTGGCCTCAAAATGCGAAAGTGCGCATCGGGGACTATGCTGAAAGTTGGGGAAATGAGCGTTTGGTGGATTATAAAGTGAAAGTAGACGGTAATCAGGTAGGGCAAGGGTGCTTTAAAGCGTGGCTGTTGGGCAAAAAAGACATAGATGTGGATTTGCGTGGAAAGAAGGAAGTACAGATAGAAATCCGGACGGAACGCAAAAAACATAAGCCTTTGGCATTGATGATGGCCGGGGCTTATTTGGAAACGGCTGCGGGCAAGCGTGTTCCGTTATCGGCCTTAAAGCCTGATACGGTAAATGTATGTAAGATACCGCAATCCGGAGCGGATTATTATGGAGGTCCGATCAAGATTGCAGGAATCCGGTATAAAGATGCGATAGGCATAGAACCGAAGGATGTAAGCGAGGCTGCAATTCTGAGGTTTGATTTGTCTGCTTTGGATGCCGTTCGTATGGTCGGGACTATCGGATGCGATTATTTTACCGGTGATGAAAGCCAGGTACGTAAGACTGTGGGGGTAAGGGCTGATGGCAAGGAGGCCCGTTTTCTGACTTTGCTTGAACCTTTTGAGGAACATGCTGTTGTGGAAGACGTGAAAGCCATGTCGGATTCTGTTTTGGAAGTACGTTTGAAGGACGGGCGCATGCAACGGGTGTCTCTTTCCGGCTTTTACCAGAAGGGAAAGGATATAAGCGTGTGCATTGAAGAATTTAAGGATGGAAAACCGATACGCAAGGAAATTACGGGATGTGGTAATGATTAATGAATAAAAAACGAGAAACAAATGCTTAAAAGATTTTATTTGGGATGTACGATATTGTTTCTATGGAATCTGTCGTATGTGCAAGGGAGTGATTTGAAGTTATGGTATTCGCGTCCGGCCAAGACTTGGGTGGAGGCGTTACCGTTGGGTAATTCATCTATGGGTGTGATGGTTTATGGAGGCGTGACGCAGGAGGAGTTGCAACTGAATGAGGAAACGATGTGGGCGGGCGGTCCGCACCGTAATGACAATCCAAAGGCTTTAGAAAATTTGGCGGAGGTGCGTCGTTTGGTTTTCGACGGTAAAAACAAGGACGCGCAGAGTTTGATAGAACGTACATTTTATTCCGGACGTAACGGTATGCCTTATCAAACGTTAGGCAGCCTGTTGATTGATATTCCGGGGCACGAGGGCTATAAGGATTATTACCGTGATTTGGATATTTCCCGTGCCGTGGCTACGACACGGTATACTGTGGACGGTGTTACTTTTACGCGTGAATTGTTTGCCTCTTTGGCCGATAGGGTAGTCATGATGCGGTTTACGGCGGACCAACCCGGTAAGCTGACCATGAAACTCCGTTATAAGACACCGTTGAAAAAGCATGAGGTGGTACGTCGTGGTGCTGATTTGGTACTGACCGGAGAAGGAGATGACCATGAAGGGGTGAAAGGTCTGGTGAGAATGGAAACCCGTACAAGAGTAAAGACGGAAGGAGGAATATGCAAAACATTGAAAGATGAGATAGAAGTGGATGGGGCAACATCCGTAACGGTTTATATTGCTGCGGCTACGAACTTTAAATCTTATAAGGAAGTGGGCGGAAATCCTCGCCGTAAGGTGGAGGGTATGTTGGACAAGGCCGTGGAGAGAGGATATCAGGAGGCATTGGCCGAACATGTGAAATATTATAAGGCTCAGTTTGACCGGGTAAAATTAGATTTGGGAAGCAGCCCAAAAGAAAAGTTGGAGACTGATGAGAGGGTACGCCGTTTTAATGAGGGAGATGATATGCCGTTGGCGGCTTTGCTCTTTCAGTATGGGCGTTATTTGCTCATCTCCTCTTCGCAACCCGGAGGGCAACCGGCTAATTTGCAAGGCGTCTGGAACGACAAGTTGTTACCTCCATGGGATGGGAAATATACCATTAATATCAACACGGAAATGAATTATTGGCCGGCAGAAGTGACCAATCTTTCTGAACTTCATCAACCCTTGTTTGAAATGGTGAAGGAGTTGGCCGAGAGTGGAAAGGAAACGGCCCACTGCATGTATGGTGCCGACGGATGGGTGGCTCACCACAATACAGACCTTTGGCGGTGTACGGGGCCGGTGGATCGGGCTTTCTTTGGTACGTGGCCTCATGGTGGGGCGTGGTTGTCTACGCATTTATGGCAACATTATCTGTATACGGGCGATAAGGATTTTTTACGGGAAGTGTATCCTGTGTTGAAAGGAGCTGCAGACTTTTACATGGATTTTTTGGTTCCGCATCCTATGTACGGTTGGATGGTGACCGTTCCTTCCATGTCGCCGGAGCACGGTCCCGGAGGGGAGAATGTGGGACAAGTTTCTACTATCGTGGCCGGTTGTACGATGGATAACCAGATTGTGTTCGATGCGTTGAACGACGCGTTGATGGCAGCCCGGACTTTGGGTGAACCGCAAGCTTGGCAGGATTCGTTGAGAGCTATGATAGACAAGTTGCCTCCGATGCAAATCGGTCGGCATAACCAATTACAGGAATGGCTTGAAGATGTGGATAACCCTCAAGACAAACATCGCCATATTTCACATGCGTACGGCCTGTATCCGGCGGCTCAAATTTCGCCTTACACACATCCTTTGTTGTTTCAAGCTGCTAAGAACACCATGTTGCAACGTGGAGATGAGGCTACGGGATGGTCTATCGGTTGGAAAATAAACTTATGGGCTCGCCTGTTGGATGGAAATCATGCTTTCAAGTTGATATGTAACATGCTGAAATTGATTCCCAGTGATGCGGAAGCTGGAAAGCATCGGGATGGGAGGCTTTATCCGAATCTGTTCGATGCCCATCCGCCGTTTCAAATCGACGGGAATTTCGGTTATACGGCTGGAGTGGCTGAGATGTTACTGCAAAGCCACGATGGTGCGGTGCATCTGCTGCCGGCCCTTCCGGATACATGGGGCAAAGGCTGTGTGCAGGGCTTGGTTGCCCGTGGTGGTTTTGTGGTGAATATGGAATGGGGGAATGGACAGCTTGTTACGGCTAAAATTCATTCCCGTTTGGGAGGAAACCTGCGTATCCGCTCTTATGTTCCGTTGGAAGGTGTCGGAATGGAATCTGCAGAAGGGATTAATACTAACCCCTTGTTTGCAAAAGCGGAGATAAAAGAACCTTTGGTTTCTAAGGAACTTACTCCTCAATATCCGGTTTTATATAAAGTATATGAATACGATATTATGACGGAGGCTGGCAAGGACTATGTATTAAAGCGTAGCCGATAAGGAATATATAGTTGGCTGTGAGAGATGAAAACAAAGCAGAATATAGCAAAATGGTCATGGCTACTTTTATCGGGTAGCATGTTTCTGGAGTCTGCGTATGCAGATGTGCGTCCAAACAGTTTGTTTAGCGACCATGCAGTACTTCAACAGGGTATAGACATCCCTGTTTGGGGTACTGCAGACAACGGTGAGAATGTGACGGTTGAGTTTAATGGTCAAAAGGTGTCTACCGTGGCCAAGGATGGCAAATGGATGGTACGCTTGAAAGCACAAGAGGCCGGAGGCCCTTATGTATTGACATGCACAGGAGCCAATGTCGTAGAAGTGAAGGATATTTTTGTAGGGGAAGTGTGGGTTTGCAGTGGGCAATCCAATATGGAACGTCAATTAGGACCTCGCCCACCACAGCGAGAACTTGAGAATTGGCGCGAAGAACGGGATAATGCCCGTTATCCGCAAATAAGAGAGTATCGTGTTGACCGTAAGTATTCTACTACGCCTGTTTCTGATGCAGAAAGTAAGTGGGTGGTGTGCTCACCCCAGACTGTGTCGGATTTCTCGGCAATAGGTTATTTCTTTGCAAGGGATCTTCATAAAGAACGTAAGGTTCCGGTCGGGATGATATTCTCGGCTTATGGAGGGACAAAAGCAGAATATTGGACTAGCCAGGCTGTTTTAGCGGGTATACCGGAGCTTATGCCTTTGGTTAGGGATTATGACAAGGCTGTGGAAGAGGGACAGAAAGTACGTTATCCTTCAGGGCTTTATTATGCGATGGTGGCTCCTTTGCAGCCCTATGCCATTAAAGGTGTGATTTGGTATCAGGGTGAGAGCGACTGTGGACAAGCCGGGCAATACCGGACGTTGTTCCCGGCCATGATAGAAGGTTGGCGAAAAGATTGGAAACAGGGGGATTTCCCTTTCTTGTATGTACAAATTGCACCTTACAAAGATTCCGATCCGGAGCTTCGTGAGGCGCAGTTGCAGACTTTAAGTAGGGTTAAGCGCACGGCTATGGTGGTGACAACGGATGTTGGGGATGCGGAAGACATACACCCTGTTCGTAAAAGTCCGGTGGGATTCCGTTTGTTCAAAGCCGCTCAGGCTCTGGCGTATGGGGAGGATGTGGTATATTCAGGTCCCTTGTTTCGGAAGATGAGGGTTAAGGGAAGTAAGGCGGTATTGTCCTTTAAGCATACGGGAGAAGGGCTTGTATCCAATGGAGGCGAGTTAAAAGGATTTGAGATTTCGGATGATGACGTATGTTTTTATCCTGCTCAGGCTTACATAGAAAAGAATAAAGTAATTGTTTATAGCGAGCAGGTGGAAAGCCCTGTTTCTGTTCGTTATGGTTGGAGCAATGTGCCGGATGTAAATTTGTATAATAAAGATGGGTTTCCTGCTTCACCTTTTAGGGTCGATAAGAATTCCATGAAATAATAATGTATGATGGAGAAAAAAATAAGAATGGATGTGAGCCGCAAGATGCGGTGTCTGTGGTGGGGGATGTCTTGGTTTTATGCGGTGAGTGTATTTGCGCAGCGAGAGGCATTTCCGTTGGTGGATGATTGGCGATTTCAACGTGCTCCCGCTTCGGTAATCTCACTTGTGGATGGGTGGGAGAAGGTTTCATTGCCTCATTCGTGGAATGTGGAAGACGGACAGCAAAGCGGTAAAAACCGTTTGGATGCCAATGGGCAATCGCTTGTGTCATCTAAACAAGGGCGCACCGTGGTGGTAGACCCAGCAAAAGAATTCGGTTATTATCGTGGAGAAGCGTGGTATTATAGAAACTTGGATATTCCTGAGAGTTGGAAAGGACGGCGTATCTTTGTTCGTTTTGAGGCTGCAAGTCAAGTGGCTCGTGTACATATCAATGGGAAAATGTTAGGGGAACACCGAGGAGCCTTTACCGCATTTTGTTTTGAACTGACCGATTACTTGAAGTTTGGACGAAAGAACGAATTGCGGGTAGAAGTGGATAATACACATAGACAGGACATCCCGCCTTTGTCTGGTGACTTTAATGTCAACGGAGGATTATATCGTCCGGTAACTTTGTTGGTGACTGATAAAATATGTATATCGCCCTTGGATTATGCATCTCCTGGTGTATATATCACTCCCCAAAGCATGTCTAAGGAAAAGGCTGTGGTGGAGATCCGTTCAATATTAAGCAATGGGATGAGGACGGCAATGAGCAATGAGCCTTTGGTGCCGGATGCTGCTGTTGAGGTGGAAACTGTGGTTTATGATACTGATGGTAAAATAGTGGCACAGGGGAAAGATATGATGGAAGTGCCGGCCGGATGCGAAAGGGAGAACGTGCAGTTGTTGGATATACTCCAACCTAAATTGTGGCAGGGACGGCAATCCCCCTATTTGTATAAAGTGAAGGTGCGTTTGAAAAGGAATGGCAAGAATGTGGATGAAGTGGAGCAACCATTGGGGCTACGTACATTTGCTATCACGAAGAAAGATGGTTTTCTGTTGAATGGTATGCCTTATCCGATATATGGTGTAGGGAGGCATCAAGACTTGAAGGGTAAGGCTTGGGCACTTGCGGATGAAGATAATGAGAAAGATTATTCCATAATCAAAGACATGGGGGCGACGGCAATCCGTTTTGCTCATTATCCACAAAGCGAAAACATGCACGATATTGCTGACAGGGAAGGTTTTTTGGTATGGGATGAGATACCTTTAGTCAATGAAATACGGTTGGATAACGAATCCAAGCAAAATGTAAAGATAATGATGATAGAGATGGTGAAGCAACTGTACAATCATCCTAGTGTGGCATGGTGGGGTATTTACAATGAGATTGAAAACCTCTATACGCCTCCTTCCGAATCTTTTTTAAAAGAGTTGAGAGATGGTATTCGTGAGTTGGATAAGACTTCGCGGTTTATTGTGGGGGCCAGTGATCATGGGAACAGACCTCATAATTTGATACCGGAGATTACGTGTTTCAATAATTATCCGGGATGGTATCATGGGAATTTCCCTAAAGAAGAGGGGTATACAGGAGAACTTTCTCAGTTTGCAGATTGGATTGCCAACCGGGCAAAAGAAATAGGCATGCGTACAGCCATTAGTGAATATGGAGCTGGAGGGGATACCAGTCAGCATATAGAAGGGTTTCCGAGAAAGCCGAATCCCGCTCATGGTGGACCGTTCCAACCAGAAGAGTGGTTAGCCTATGTACACGAAGAAGACTGGAGGGTGATAAAAGAAAATAAGAATTTGTGGGGCAGCTTTCTTTGGGCTATGTTTGATTTTGCCAGTTGTATGCGTAATGAAGGAAGTGTGCCAAGTGTGAATACGAAAGGTATCGTGTCGCAAGACAGAGAGGTTAAGAAAGATCCTTATTTTATGTATAAGGCGAATTGGAATCCAGAACCGATGGTTTATATAGCTTCTCGTCGTTCTGTGGAACGTAGGCAGTCGGAAACGGTAGTGAAAGTATATAGTAATTGCAAGGAAGTTGTACTTTATGTAAATGGGAAACGTGTGGGAGTACGAAAGCCGGATCGTATAAAGGTTTGTTTATTCGATCGGGTGGATTTAAAAGAAGGAAGCAACAAAGTGAAGGTCGAGGCTTATTCAAATGATGGTAAGTTGGTTACCGATTCGTGTAAATGGATATTAAAATAGTAGAAATATGAAAGTAAAGAGTTTAATAACGGTATTCTTGTTTCTTTGGGGATGTGGTCTGTCTGCCACTAGTGGAGGGAAAAAGGTAATAAGGGAGCATCCGTGTATTTATGTTTCGTCTTCTGACCGTGCCGAAATACAGCGGAAGGTGAACGAGACATCATGGGCTCGTGATGCTTTTTCCAAAATTCGCAAACGTGTGGAGAAGTATGTGAATCGCCATGTGGATGATCCCGAATGGATTGTTTCCCGTTTGGCCATGTATTGGAAGGACGGTGAACGTTACACCCAGTGCTATCTGAAAAATCAGAATTGGGAGCGTGGGGAGGGAAACGCCCCTGTGCCGACTGTACGGATGCCGGGTATGCGCACGTGGAATAAATATGTGAATGTGCCTTTGGAGCAGCGGACTCCGTATAATGAAACGGGAGATATGTTGGGGTTGAATCGTCAGGATCCTTCGGCTCCTCCGGTTAAAGTACCTTATAAGGAAAGCGGACACATGATACGCTCGAATAATGCGGAGATTCTTACATTGGCAGAGGACGCGTCTTTTGTGTACTGGGTGACAGGCGAAGAGAAGTTCGCACGTTTTGCTGCGGATATTTTCAATACATGGTTGGCCGGAACTTATTATATGAATCCCATTTTGGATCCGGAACAGTCTTGTGGAGGACCAGGTGGTTGGGCGCCAGGCGGAATATGTGGGTATTACGACTATGAACAGATACACGATGATTTAGCCATGCACGCTGCCGTTGTGTATGACTTCTTGTATGATTATCTGAAAGTCCATCCCCATGTTCATTTCAAGGAGATAGGAAAGAGTACCCAAGACGTGGCCGGTGAGGTGTTTAAACGTTTTATTGAAATCGGGTTCGTCCGTGGCGGAAGAGACGGAAACTGGAATGTGAATGGATGGAATGTGATGATTCGTCCGGTACTGGTTTTAGAGGACGATAGTGCTTATGCCGATAGGAAAGGTAGAAATTATTATTTGAATTTTTTGGTTAAGGAGTCTACGGAATTTCACGAAGCGATTCCTGGTATGTTGAAAAACTATGATGCTGTGACAGGATTATGGCCGGAGTCTCCCGGTTATTCTTTTGGCACGATCGACATGTTGTTGGACTGGGCCATGCAGTTAAAGAATAATGGGATAGATATCGTTGCCGGAAATCCAATATTAGAGAAGGCGGCCATGGCTGTGTTTCCATGGATGGATGATTCTGCCAATATGGTGGTCTTCGGAGATTCCCGTGGTGGAAGTGCCAATTTCTTGACTTTTGAACGTTTATTGGCTTATTACAGGCAAACGGGGAATCTTGAAGGGGTGAGAAAGGTGTCAGTTGCGTTGCGTAAGGGAATTGTCTTGGGAAAGTATTGTCGTTCGGATGTCGGTTGGCCGGGTATTTGTACTTTTGTGGCAGAGATTCCGGAAGAAACGGATGTTGAGAACGAGCGGGCTTCTTATTCTCCACATCATCGTTTTATTACCATGAAAAATTGGGAACACCCTTATAAAATGATGGCTTGTGTATACGGTGGTACGAAAGGATACCATTTGACGCCCAATGGTCTGGCTTTGCAACTGTATGCCTATGGGTATGCCTTGGCACCCGATGCAGCAGCTTATGAGTCATATTGGAGCAAGGATCATGCTTACCATCAGTCTGTGACCGGTTCCAATACCGTGCTTCCCGGTTATACTGAGGGGGAAATAACAATCAATGCCATGGAGCCTTTCGTGCCATCCGGGAGTTTCGTGAATGAGAAAGCCTTGACGTCTTTCCTTAATTTTGTGGATGTTTCGGCAGGGGAAAAGCGGCGTACGGTCATAATGGTGGAGAACACACCTTATAGTGGATATTATGTAGATGTATTCCGTTCTGATCAGAATGATAACGATTATTTGTTTCATCATGTAGGTTCTTTCATGGATTTGTCCGATGCCGAAGGGAATTGCATGCAAATGGTTGCGGAGGAAAGCTTCCAGAAAAAGTATCATGGGGGGTATGATTGGTTCACAAATATTCGCAAAGCGGATTATGACGGTGATTTTGTGGCGTCGTGGACAATGCCCGAAGGCATAAAGGCACGTTTGTGGATGGCAGGGATGCCAAGTAGGGAAATATATCAAATGGATGCTCCGGCAACGACGATGAACAAGGGATTGACACCGGGGAATATTAGTATGCCCCCGGCTGCGACACCGACTTTGTTGGTGCGTCAGGAAGGAGTGAATGCTGCCAGTCATCCGTTTGTGGCCGTATATGAGGCTTACAAGGATAACTCTCCATCCGTACGGCATGTTGAAACTTTGCGTGACGATGTAGATTGTGTAGGGTTGAAGGTTGAAACGGTTGGCAGTAAGGAGGATTATTTGTTCAGTACTTCTGGTGTACGATCTTATGCTCCGTCCGGGCAAATGTCTTTTAGAGGATGTCTGGGCATGGTGAGGAAGCACCGGGGAGAATGGGAATGTTTGTATTTGGGCAATGGCCGTATGCTCCGAGCCGGTGAGATTTCGATTTCGGCAGACGTAGACGTGTATGCGGCATTGTACAAGAAAGACGGGAGATGGTATTATTCTTCTACAGGTCCGATAAGGGTGAAGTTGGGAAAGAAAGAATACAAATTGACAAATGGATACGGTTTATATGTGGAGTAAACGAATAGTTGTGGAGGATTGCATGAAAAGAGTAAAAACATTGGCACTCGTGTTCGGGTGTATACCTGCATTATGGGCTGGGAACGGACAGAAAATGGAACTGGCTTCTCCCGGTGGGACACACTTCGTGTCTTTTTGGTCGCGGCAAACGGCTTCGGGGACGAATGAATTGTGTTATCGTGTAGACTACGACGGAGTTTCTGTGATAGAAACATCTCGTGCAGGTCTTGATATGGACAACCGTGTCTGGGAAATGGCTCTCGGAGTTCGCGATCTGGAGCAGCCCGGATGTTGGATGGATAATATGGAAGTTGATTCTGTGACATATCACCCTCTTCACGATAAAATCTGGAATCCGCTGTACGGAGAGCGTAGCGTGGTGCGCGACCGTTACAACTCGGCCACGATGTACTTGTCCAAAAAAGACGGATCTGATTATCGCCTGAATGTGGAGGTGCGGGCATACGATGAAGGAATTGCTTTCCGTTACTTTCTTCCGGAACATCCGAAAGCGATTTTCCATAAAATAACGGCAGATTTGACGGAGTACGCCTTTCCCGCCTTCTCCATGGCTTGGACGGAGCAATGGGCGCAAGCCAAATTTGAATATCAGCCTATAAGTAGTATCAAGCATCCGGTAGAACGTGCATTGACGGTGGAATTACCGCAAGGCAAATGGGTGGCTTTGGTTGATGCGGATGTAGATGATTGGTGCCTGACTAAGTTTAGGGCTTCGGAGGACAAGGCCAACACATTGGTTTCGGTCATGTATAGTCCCGTGGATGCGGTGACTTATTGTGCCACACCGTGGAAAGTCGTCATGGCTGCCGACCGGCCCGGCGATTTGTTGGAACATAACGATATCATACAGAATCTGAATCCTGTATGCCGGATTCCCGATGCGGCACAATGGGTGAAGCCCGGCAAGATTATGCGTGAGGTGACATTGACTACGGAGGGAGCTATGGAAACTGTGGATTTTTGTGCCGACCATCATATTCCTTATATGCTTTTCGATTGGAAATGGTATATGCCTTGTACGTCCCATGACGGGGATGCCACGAAAGTGGTAGAGACATTGGATCTGCCTCGTATCGTTGCATACGCGAAAGAGAAAGGTGTAGGAGTCTGGTTGTATGTCAACCAACACGCATTGATGAAGCAAGCGCATGAATTGTTTCCCATTTTACACAAATGGGGCGTGGTGGGAGTAAAATCAGGGTTCGTGCAATATGCGAGCCACCGATGGGCTACATGGTTGCATGATTTGGTACGTTTGGCTGCGGAGAACCATCTTTTGATGAACATCCACGATGAGTTCCGGCCTTCTGGATTTAGCCGGACTTATCCGAACTTGTTGACTCAGGAAGGGATTTTAGGAAACGAGGAGTTCCCGGATGCAACGCACAATACCGTTCTGCCTTTTACGCGTATGATAAACGGGGCGGCAGACTACACCATCTGTTATTATGATGAGCGTTTGAAGAATACACATGCACATCAGTTGGCAGCTTCGCTGGTATTTTACAGCCCGTTGCAGACCCTTTTCTGGTACGATAAACCCTCGGCTTATCGAGGAGAACCGGAAATAGAATGGTTTGAGAATCTGCCTACGGTATTTGATGATTCCAAGGTGCTTTCCGGACATCCAGGTAAGGGGGTAGTCATGGCCCGGCGTAAGGAAAAGGAGTGGTTTGTAGGGCTTTTGACCAATAATGACGGGGCGGAGGAAGATGTTCCCCTTTCTTTCTTGGAAGAGGGGAGGACATATCTGGCTCAAATATATACGGATGGCGGAGAAGAGGTAAAGACCCGGACTCATGTAAAATGCGTATACAAACGGGTCAATGCTTCGCAGGTATTGAAATTCCGTTTGAGACCCCGTGGAGGTGCGGCCATACATTTGCGGGAAATCAATCGGGAGGAGACGCGGCAATACAATAAGTATAAGGGAGAAGTGTTATAACGGGTATATCGTCATAAATAGTGTTAAAACGCAGACGGGCTTACGCGTATGTGCCACTTCGTTCGTATATAATCATATAAGGATAAATGGTAATGTAATATATGGAAGCCATGATAAACAAGTTGGGAATAATGAAGCAGGGGAAAGTCTGGAGGAAAGTGGCATTCGCCTTAGGGATGCTCGTCTTTTTGCAAGGCCAGGCACAGAAAAGGACTTTTGTCCATCCGGGTATCACTTACACACAGGCAGATCTGGATAGGATGAAAGCGATGGTAGAGGCCCGGCAGGAGCCGTTTTATACCACGTTTCAGCACATGTTGAAAGACGGGTATTCACAAATCGGTGATGGTAATTATGCGGATATCACACAAATTAAAGAGGGCAAATTCAATGGAACCATTGGTGCCGACGGACGCCGGGCGCATGATATGGCATTGCTTTACCATATTACGGGCAACAAGGCTTATGCAGATGATGCCGTGAAAAGGTTGAACCGGTATAATCGTTTGGTGAATGCCAGTAGCCGTGGGACGGCACCTCTCGACAACGGCAAGATATACATGTTGATAGAGGCGGCCGAGTTGTTGCGTGATTATGAAGGATGGCGTCCGGAAGACCAAGAAGCCTTCAAGAAAATGTTGGTTTATCCGTTTTACAGTACTAAAGCCTCGGCAGATTCCTATAAGTCATCGGATGACAATAAGAATGGAGTGTCTTTTTATTGGAATATTTATAAGTTCGACCCGGGACGTTTCGGCAATCAAGGATTGTTCGCAGCCCGTGGCTTGATGGCTATGGGGATTTATTTGGATAATGACACGATGTATGACAGAGGTTATCGTTATTTGGCTTGCTTGCCCGGGCGTAAGGACGATTTGCCTTATCAGGCCGGACCTCCGATACAGGGTAGTCTGATTAGCGAGGATGAGTTTAAACGGGATTATAATGTGACATGGCCCGCTTCCGGAGAAGAATACCATTCCGATGAGGCACTGCGTTATTATATTTATCGTAACGGACAGTGTCAGGAGTCTTGTCGTGACCAAGGGCATACGATGGGAGGTATCGGGAATTATACTGCAATCGCGGAAATGGCTTGGAATCAAGGGGACTCTTTATATGGTTGGTTGGATAACAGGATTCTAAAAGGAATTGAATTCAACATCCGATACAACCTTTCGGGGATAACGTCTTTTCCCGACCAAATGCAGCCATGGGAACCTACGGCTTACACGGCCAATGAGGAGGAGTGTACTTTTGAGAACGGTAAATTTTACCAAGCAGTAAGCCGTTCCAAGCGTTGGGAAGCCAAAAGCATGGCATCTGCCGATCGGGGTAAAGTGTTTGGACCGGGTGGATGGAAGACGCAAGCGTTGGAACATTACCGGGTTAGGGCAGGAGTGCCTGAAAGCGATTATGTTTGGCTACAGCGGGCTTATGACAAGATGATGGCAGATTATGGGCATGAAAACTGGGGCGTGGCACCTAATTGGTATTATGAATGGGCCGGTTGGGGGACGCTGACGAAGAAACGTACGGATTGGATGGCCGGCGATGCCGGGACATGGAAGGACGGAGTTCGGGTGTCGGGGATGCCTACGATTCCGTATGTGATAAAAGCTGTCGACTATGATTTTTATACAGGAGATGGAGAGATGCACACGTATCATAATGTCGGAAAGGAGCGGTCGTCGGTTTACCGGACGGATGGTACGGTAGAAATAGGGAAAGAGGGGGACGAGGTTTATGTGACGGACATGGAACACGGAGAATGGATGAGTTATACCATGGTATTCCCGGCACCGGATGACAATATGGACGCAAATGTGGAAAAACGGTATAATGTGTACGCCACTTACCGGAGTTCGTCAGCCGGAACAAAACTGTTTGTAGCTGTTGACGGAGGAGAAAAAAAGGGAAAGGAACTACAGCCTTCCAATGGTTGGACGGAAAAGCTCTTGGGAACCGTGACCGTCAGGTGTGGGGCCGCCGTATTAAGGGTGTATATGCAAGGAAAGGGACATACATTGGATTTAAAAGAACTTCGTATTGTGCCTTTGGAGAAGTCGGAACTGAAACCGGTGGATATAAATGAGAAGGCTGTGGCAGTGAATGTATATGATGCGAATGGGAATGACAAGACCAATGAATCGGAGGCGGCTTTGATAGCGGCCTCCGATGGTATTAAGGATACGCCTATAGGACTGAGGCACCAGTATTTTTTGGTGTACGATTTCGGGGAGGGCGGTTTGGAGATAAACCGGCTTTCTTGTTATAATGACGGTGTGACGCAAGATACGAGAGAACAAATGAAGGTTTTAGGTAATACCGTTGAAGGGGGATTCAAAGGAGAGTGGAACCAATCGGAGGCGAAGGATGTCTTGCGTACTAATGGAAACATTTATGACGGGATTCCCGTTTTAGAGAATACTTGGCTGACCGAGGACGGTGCGGAAGGTTGCTATACCGTAGGGCCTGTGGGAAAGTACAGGTACCTGGCTGTATATAATTGGTCGGCTGCTTGCAATATATCCGAAATAGAAATCTGGTCTAATGTAAATACGGTGATGGAGGAAGAAGACAAAGAAGCATCGGCCGAATGGGAAGATGATGAGGAAGATGGAATTACCGGAACGGTTTTATCCCCGAACCTGTTAGTGTCGGCCCATCCTACGGAACATTGCATTTGTATTTATGCTCCTGAAGAGGCAAGGTTTAGGGTGATAGGTATGGATGGCCGGGTTGTTGAAAGTGGCTGCGTACGGGATGGTATCCACTATTGTAATAAACTGCCAGTCGGATTATACTTGGTTCGTGTTGAAATACAAGGAAGGGTTTATGTGCGGAAGGTTATGCTGCATTAAGGTTAATACTGAAGTGAGATTGTATTAATAGGAATGCCATGAAAAGAATATACACCGCAATCTGCCAAATCGTTTGGCTGAGATTGAAAATTCATTCTCAGCCAAACGAAAAAAAGTTCTCCTGAGATTGATTTTCCAATCTCAGGAGATTTTTTTAGCCATCATAACATCTTGAAAATGTGAACGGTATATTTTGAAGTATTGTTATGTAATTTCCTTACTTTTGGCCTGCCCGGGCGAGCCTGCCGTTTGAACGTGGGTAAAGAATAAACCTCTTTCCTCCTTTTTAGGGGAGAAGAAAGAGGTTTATGGGGTGATCGGGAAAATGATGCCCGGTTTACTTCAGAATATCTTTCATTCCGTCTTTCGTCAGATTGCCGATGTTCTCACGCATGGCTGTGTCGCCTTTCAGGTTTTCCAGTTTGTAGTAGTCCATGAAACCCATGTGACCGTCGCGCAAGGCTTGTGCCAAAGCTTTGGGCACTTCGGCTTCGGCCTGAATGACTTCGGCACGTGCTTCCTGCGCCTTGGCTTTCATTTCCTGTTCGGCGGCGATAGCCATGGCACGGCGTTCCTCGGCCTTGGCCTGCGCGATGTTTTTGTCGGCGTTGGCTTGGTCGATTTGCAGGGTGGCACCGATGTTCTTACCCACGTCGATGTCGGCAATGTCGATGGACAGGATTTCAAAGGCCGTACCGGCATCCAGACCCTTTTTGAGTACCAGTTTGGAGATGGAGTCCGGATTTTCCAGAACCTGCTCGTGGTTTTCGGCCGATCCGATGGAAGAAACGATGCCTTCGCCTACACGGGCCAGGATGGTGTCCTCGCCTGCACCTCCCACCAGTTGGTGGATGTTGGCGCGTACGGTGACACGGGCCTTCGCTATCAACTGGATACCGTTTTTGGCTACGGCGGCTACGGGTGGTGTGTCGATTACCTTCGGATTGACGGAAGTCTGCACGGCCTCGAACACGTCGCGGCCGGCCAGGTCTATGGCCGTGGCCTTTTCAAAAGGCAGGTCGATGTTGGCTTTCGATGCCGAAACCAAGGCATGTACCACGCGTTGCACATGTCCGCCCGTCATGTAGTGGGCTTCCAGATTGTCGCGGGTGATGTTCTTCAGGCCGGCCTTATGGGCTTCGATGAGGCTTGGCACGATGACGCCGGGCGGCACGTTACGGATGCGCATCAGGAATAGCTGGATGAGCGAAATGTGTACGCCGGAGACTTTGGCGGAAAGCCAAAGGAAGAACGGTACGAAATGGAAAAATATCGCCAGGATAACGATGGCGACAATGGCAATGAATACCGGAAAAACAACTGGATCTAATAACATGATATCAGAAAATTAAAGGGTGAATAATATGTTTATTTCTTTTTGACTGTGATTTGGGCGTCCTCTACGCGAACCACTATTACGGGAGTACCTTCGTCCAGAAAACCGTCGGCAGATTTGACTTCCACCAACCGGCCTCCGAGGTCTGCATTGCCGATGAGGGCCAGGCGGGTGACGGCTACTCCTTCATCGCCGGGTTGTATGGAAAGTTGGTCCTGTGTGGCGGCGGTAGAGTCGATGGATTTGTGCAACGAATATTTTTCCAGTGTCTTGGAACGTAGCATCCAATAGCCTACGAGGATGCAGGCCACGAGCGACGCGGCGGATAACCAAAGTCCTGTGGTAAGCCCGAACCAGACGAAGGTGAAGTAATTGGCACCCACCAGACAACAGATTGCGGCGATGCCGGCCACGCCTGTGCCCGGCAGGATGAACAGTTCTGCGGCCAACAGAAGGGTGCAGAACAGAAACAGGATGATGATGGTAATGATTTCCATGGAGAGTAGTTGAAATGTTAATAACCTTGCCGGTATTTGCTTTCATGCCGGTCTTCCAGCATGTTCAGGTAAGAGGCATAGCGGCTTTCGCTGATGAGATGTTCCTCTACGGCGCGGCGCACGGCGCAACCCGGTTCATGGGTGTGTGTGCAGTTGTTGTATTTGCAGTCTGCCGAAATCCGGAAAATTTCGCGGAAGTAGTGTGCCATTTCTTCTTTTTCGAAGTCGAACGTGCCGAATCCTTTGATGCCCGGGGTGTCGATGACATAACCGCCGCCGGGCAGACTGAACATTTCGCTGAATGTCGTGGTGTGCATGCCCGTGTCGTGTGCGGCGGATATTTCTGCCGTCCGTACGTTCAGGTCGGGTATCAACGTGTTCAGCAAAGTGGACTTTCCTACACCGGAATGGCCCGAGAGCAAAGTGGTCCGGCCTTTCAGGCTGTCGCGCAGCGCGTCGATACCGATGGACTGCAATGCGGAACAGGCATGGCAGGGATAACCGATGGTGGTGTACAGGTGCATCATGCCTTCCATGTAGCGGAGGTCGTCGGCATCGTAACAATCGGTCTTGTTGAAAACGAGCGATACCGGGACGCGGTACGCTTCGGCCGAAGCCAGGAAACGGTCGATGAAGGTGGTGGAAGTCTCCGGATGGCTGACGGTCACGATTAAAAAAGCCTGGTCTACGTTGGCTGCGATGATGTGGCTTTGTTTGGACAGGTTGGAAGCTTTCCGGATGATGTAGTTCTTACGGTCTTCTATCTCCGTGATGAAAGCCGTCCCCTCCGCATTAACGGTAATCTGAACAAAATCGCCTACGGCCACCGGGTTGGTGCTGCGTATGCCTTTCAGGCGGAAGCTGCCTTTGATTTTAGAATCGACAAGCTGGCCGTCGTCCGTGCGGACGACGTACCAGCTTCCTGTATTACGGATGACGAGCCCTCGCATCAGACGGTCATGATTTCTTTGTCTTTGGCCGCGTACAAGTCATCGATTTGTTTGATATACTTGTCGTGCACCTTTTGCAGTTTGGCCTCCGAGTTCTTTTGTTCGTCTTCGGCCATACCGTCTTTCACGGCTTTTTTCAGGGCGTCGATGGCATCGCGGCGTGCATTGCGTACGCTGACCTTTGCCGTTTCGCATTCGGCCTTACATTGTTTGGCCAGTTGTTTGCGGCGTTCCTCGGTCAAGGGCGGGATACCGATACGGATAATTTCACCGTTGTTTTCCGGCATGATGCCCAATTCGGAATCTATAATCGCTTTTTCGATGACGCGGAACATGTTTTTGTCCCACGGCTTGATGGCGATGCTGCGGGCATCGGGCGTGTTGACGGCTGCCACATTATTGATAGGTACCATGGAACCGTAGGAATCCACACGGATGCCGTCGAGCAAACGGATATCAGCCTTTCCCGCACGGATGTGCGCCAAGGCTTCGTCCAGATACATTACCGCCATGTCCATTTTCTCCTGCGCTTCGTCAAGGATAGTCTTTGAATCTGCCATAATCTGTTCTTTTGTTAAGATGATATATTGATACTATGATACTTTAAAAAACAAAAGTAGCGGATTTTTTATTCATCTGCAATAAAACGGAGGAGGAATTATCGGAAAGTCTTCTGGCACGGTACTCGTTTTCATCTTATTTGCTCTTTTTCTTTTAAAAACCTATCTTTGTAGTTTCATTCTAAAAAGAGAGGGATATGCTGAAGAGTTATTTGGTATTGTTGATGGCCATTGTTTTTGAAACAGTGGCGACTTCTTTTCTGAAACAAAGCGAGCAGTTCACGAAGTTTTGGCCTTCGGTGGTGACGGTAGCCGGGTATGCGGCGGCTTTTTATTGCCTTAGCTTGGTGCTGAAACACATCCCGGTGGGCATTGCATACGCCATTTGGTCGGGCGTGGGAATCGTGCTGATAGCCGTCATCGGTTTCGCAGTGTTCAAACAGCATCTTGACTGGCCGGCCGTGTTGGGGCTGGCTTTGATTATTGCCGGCGTGGTGGTGATTAACGTGTTCTCGGATTCTGTATCCCACTGATTGCCGTTATTGGAATATAAAATGCCCGTCATGTGTGCGACATGACGGGCATTGCGTTTTATTTGTCGGTCGTTCCGAGGCGGATATGGAATCAGTTGTGTACCAAAGTCCCGATGTTTTCTCCTTCCATTACTTTTTTCAGGTTGCCGTACACGTCCATGTTGAAAACGTAGATGGGCAGATGGTTTTCCTTGCACATCGTAGTTGCGGTGAGGTCCATTACTTTCAGGCCTTTGTGGTAGATTTCATCGTATGTGATTTCACTGAACTTCGTGGCCGTGGGGTCTTTTTCCGGGTCGGCCGTGTACACGCCGTCCACACGCGTCCCTTTAAGCATCACGTCGGCTTCGATTTCAATGCCGCGCAACGAGGAACCCGTGTCGGTCGTGAAATAAGGGTTGCCCGTGCCCGCGCTCATGATAACCACTTCTCCGGCTTCCATGCACTCGATGGCTTTCCATTTGCTGTAAAATTCGCCGATAGGCTCCATGCGGATGGCGGTCAGCACGCGGCTTTTTACGCCGATGGCTCCCAGGGCGCTGCTCAGTCCGAGCGAATTGATGACCGTGGCGCACATGCCCATTTGGTCGCCTTTGACACGGTCGAATCCCTTTCCTGCACCGCTCAGGCCGCGGAATATGTTGCCGCCGCCGATGACGATGCCGATTTGCACGCCCATGTCGTGCACTTCTTTGATTTGTTCCGCATATTCGGCCAGACGCTTTTCGTCGATGCCGTAACGTTGTTCTCCCATGAGGCTCTCGCCGCTCAGTTTGAGGAGTATTCTTTTGAATTTAGCCATAATAAAGTATTTTGGTGGGTTAAAGTACGAATGGGGCGGACGGGGTTGTGTCCGACGGTATCAGGTGGCTTACTTCCTTGAAGGCATATCTTCGTGTAACGCCGTCCCTGTCGGCTAGGACCAGATGCCCGGTGGGTTCCACGTCATGGATTTCAGCTTCGAAAACGCCGTCCGCGTCTTGGTAAAGATGAAAACCGTTGTACCGGTAAAGTCGTTCCCGGTAGTTACGGACGATGTCCTCCGTTTGGCCTTGTTGGATTTTCTGATAATAGTCCTTAAAGCGTTTGACGGTGTCGGCTAAGATGAATACCGGTTCTTGTTCTTTTCCCGTGATTTGCCGGAGCGAGACCGGATTGGGGGCATCGCTACAGAACGTTTGTTGGTTTATATTGATGCCGGCTCCTATGATGCAATTCTCGATACATCGTCCAACCAAGGTGTTCTCGATGAGCATGCCACAGATTTTCCGGTCCTTCCAGTAGATGTCGTTCGGCCATTTGATGCGGATGTCTTCGGCGTAGTCGGACAAGGTTTCGCAGATAGACAGTGCCACGGCCTGGGACAGGATGAACTGCCGGTTGGCTTCCACTTCACGGGGATGGAAGAGCAGGCCGAACAAAAGATTCTTACCGGCTTCCGACTCCCAAGAGTTGCCGGCTTGTCCGCGTCCGGCAGTCTGGAAGTCTGCCGTGACCAGAATCATGTCTTTCGGAGAAACAGGACGATAGTGTTTCAGGAAATCGATGGTGGAGTCTGTCGAGTGGAGTTGTATCCATTCAAACCATGGCGAATCGTCCAATATGTAAAGTGAATGCGTCATATTCAAAATATTCTAATCGTGTTGCAGGTCAGTATAGCGGCGGATAAAAGGCGTCCTCTATATGCCTTAGCCGAGGAAGCCCGTTTTCTCCCGTTACGATGGTGATAAGGTCGAAGCGTACCGGGAGGTCGATGGCGTATTTGCGCAAGTAGGCGTCGGCCGAACTGACAATGCGTCGTATTTTCCCGTTTGTGACGGCGTCTTCGGGGAGTCCGAATAAAACGTCTTTTCTGGTTTTTACTTCCACGAAGACCAGCGTGCCGTCTTTTTCGGCCACGATATCCAATTCCTTGTGTCCGCACCTCCAGTTCCGGTGTCGGATGACATAACCTTCTGATTGCAGATGATTTGCAGCCAGTAGTTCCCCCTCTTTTCCCAGTTCATTGTGCGCGGCCATATCGATTTGTTGGATTCCCGTGCTGCAAATTTATTAAAAATATTGGTGAATCCTTGCAGAAATCTTACTTTTGCATGTACTAAATTGTGAAGATATGGCAACTGATGCTTTTTACATGAAAAAAGCGCTGGAAGAGGCGCGGCGTGCTTATGAAGAGGATGAAATACCGGTAGGAGCCGTAGTCGTTTGCGGCGACCGTATTCTGGCACGTGCACATAATCTGACGGAAACGTTGACGGATGTGACGGCCCATGCCGAGATGCAGGTGATTACGGCGGCTGCCAATGCTTTAGGCGGAAAGTATTTGAACGAATGTACGCTTTACGTAACCTTGGAACCGTGTGTGATGTGTGCGGGGGCCATCGGATGGGCACAGGTGAAACGCCTAGTCTACGGGGCAACGGATGAAAAAAGAGGATACAAGATGTTTGCACCGCAAGCCATACATCCGCGAACGGAAGTGGTGAGTGGTGTGATGGCGGATGAGTCCGTAGCTTTGCTGAAAGACTTCTTTAAGGGGAAGCGTTAGGTTTCTTTTATTTGATTTCCTCGTAGTCCACATATTCCCCTTCGTTGTCGTCGAATATTTTGTGCGAACCGTGGGACGAGGATTGAGAATGGTTTTGCGACGTGGTTTGTCCGTGGGGATTACCGGATGAAGACTGTTGTTTATGGTTTTTGGGAGAAAATGAAGACATGATGTTCCGTACTCTTCTGGCTATATTAAGAACCATAATGAGTAGGAAGGCCAAAAAGGCAAAAAGTAAACCGAATAAACATCCGAAAGGACCTGTCATAAATATAATTTTTTATGCTTTGTTGCCGGACTTATAAACAAGAACCATGCCAGAATCAGTGTGTTTTCTGTCGCGAAGTCAGGATGGAAAGAATGACATACCATGCGATGATGGCTGCAAAACAACTGAACCCCAGAAAGATAATCATGGGAATACAAGTCAAGATAAAAATAAACTTAATTTTATTGTCTTGCCAGGAAAGGTTCTTGAATTTGAGGGCGAACATGGGAATCTCTGCTACCAAAAGGAAACAGGATAGCAACATGAACATGAAAAGGAAGAAAGCATTGAACTTTTCTGAAACCAAAAAACCGTAATTGCCCACAATCAGCGAAGCCCAAAACAAGGTGTTGGCCGGGGTAGGTACGCCGATGAAAGACGATGTTTGCCGCGTGTCGATATTGAATTTGGCTAATCGCAAAGCCGAAAAAGCCGCCATAAAGAAAGCCGTATAGGGCATCACATCGCGTAGCGGTTCCATGAAGTCGGGGTAGACCACCCGATGGAACAGATGGAATATCATGGCCGAAGGGGCTACTCCAAAGGTCACTACATCTGCCAACGAATCCAGTTCCTTTCCTATGGGGGAGGATACTTTCAACACGCGAGCCGACATCCCATCGAAGAAATCGAATACGGCTCCTGTGACAATGAGCAGAAACGCCCAACTGTAATTACCGTAGAAAGCTGCACCCGTAGCCATACAACCGGAAATCAGGTTGCAGCAAGTAATACTGTTGGGAATCTGTCGTATGATGATATTTGCCATATAACATTTTATTATAATTTGGCGATGATAGTTTCGTTACCCACCGTCTTTTGCCCCAATTTGACGTTGACTTTGGTTCCGACCGGAAGGAAAAGGTCTACTCTGGAACCGAACTTGATGAATCCCATGTGTTCGTCTATATAACAGTCTTCGTCTTCGCGGGCGTATGTCACGATGCGTCGGGCCATAGCACCGGCAATCTGCCGGGCCATGATGAAGACCCCGTCCGGTGTTTCGATGACGATAGTGGAACGTTCATTCTCAATGCTGGCCTTCGGCAGCCAAGCCTTATGAAAGTTTCCGTCATGGTGTTCCACCAGCCTTACGGTTCCGTCCACCGGAATCCAGTTGGCATGCACGTTGGTCAAGCTCATGAATATGGAAACCATCAGTCGGCGGTCATGGAAATATTCGTTTTCGTCCACCTCTTCTATCACGACGATTTTACCGTCGGCCGGAGCCACGACAACGTTTTCCGTGTCCCCTTCGAAACGTCTGACCGGACATCGGAAGAAATTGACTACGATAAGGTAGATGACCGTGCATACGGTTGCAGAAATATAGAACGGGAGCTTGCATTCAAAAGCATAGTAAAGGCAGGCGTTGAACAGCAACAACACCCCTGCACCTGCGATGAGCGTGTGCGTTCCTTCCCGATGTATTCTGATTTTTTTTAATTTATTCAATTTGCGTCCCATGGAGTTTTCCCCTTGTATTAGCGGACAAAGGTAGCTATATTCCGTTAAAATGCAAAATTCCCTACTTTCTTTTTCAAAGGCCGACCCCTAAAAAGTCTTTTATGTTAAAAAACGAAGGTTTATTTTGTTGGTTTCCTCAATGTGGCGTAACTTTAGCCCGTAATTTCTGTTTTACCAAATTGTAACTATTATGCAGGACTTCGTACATCTTCATGTGCACACCCAATATTCCATCCTCGACGGTCAGGCCAGCGTGTCGCGCTTGGTTGACAAGGCGATGAAAGACGGTATGCGCGGAATGGCCATCACCGACCATGGCAACATGATGGCCATCAAGGAGTTTTTTAATTATACGACCAAAAAGAACAGCGGTACGAATGCGGACATCAAAATGTGGAAGAAGCGTATCGCCTTGTTGGAGAACGGTGAGGATGCGGCCCTGAAAGAATGGGTGGACGGGCAGAAAAAGAAGCAGAAAGAAGCCGATGAACTGAGAAGGCGGGCAGAAGCGAATGACGAGCCGATACCGGCTGAGGCGAATTTCGTGCCGGAGGCGCAACCGGAGTTTCCTCCGATTGCCGACCAGTTGGCCACGGCTCGCGTGGAGTTGGTGGCGGCTCGGAAACGTTTGTTCAAACCGATATTCGGTTGTGAAATGTATGTGGCGCCTCGTCGTCTGGATCAGATGGAAAAGGAGAAGGACGGCCGGCGGTATCATTTAATCGTGTTGGCTAAAAATGAAACGGGGTATCATAACTTGGTCAAGTTGGTCTCCAAGTCGTGGACAGACGGTTTTTATGTGCGTCCGCGTACGGACCGCTTTGAATTGGAGGCACACAGTGAAGGTTTGATTGTCTGTTCGGCTTGTATAGCCGGTGAAGTTCCCCGGAAAATACTGTCGGGCGACCTTGAAGGGGCTGAAGAAGCGGTGCAGTGGTACAAACGCGTGTTTGGAGACAACTATTATCTGGAACTTCAGCGCCATGAGGTGAAAGATCCGAACCAACGGGCCAACCGTGAGACTTTCCCGTTGCAGCAACGGGCCAATGCGCAATTGATAGAACTGGCCCGTAAATATGACGTAAAGTTGGTCTGTACGAACGATTGCCATTTTGTGGAACAGGAAGATGCCGAAGCGCACGACCGTTTGATCTGCTTGAGCACCAACCGTGATTTGGATGACCCGAAACGTATGCTTTATTCCAAACAGGAATGGTTCAAGACGCGGGCGGAAATGAATGAAGTGTTTGCAGACGTGCCGGAGGCATTGGCCAACACTTGCGACATTTGCGACCAAGTGGAGTTTTACAGCATCGACCATGCGCCGATTATGCCGAACTTTGCCATTCCGGAAGAATTTGGAACCGAAGAAGGCTATCGGAAGAAATATACCGATGAGGACTTGTTTGAAGAGTTTACCCGCGACGAAAACGGCAACGTGGTGCTCAGCCGCGAGGACGCCGAACAGAAAGTGAAGAAACTGGGTGGCTGTGACAAGCTTTACCGTTTGAAGTTGGAAGCCGATTATCTGGCTGAACTGACCTATATCGGGGCGGCTAAACTTTATGGCGACCCGCTGCCGGAACATGTACGGGAACGTATCAACTTCGAGTTGCACGTGATGAAGACGATGGGTTTCCCCGGTTACTTCCTCATCGTGCAGGACTATATCAATGCTGCGCGTCACGAGTTGAACGTGTCCGTGGGGCCGGGACGTGGGTCGGCGGCTGGTTCTGCGGTGGCCTATTGTTTGGGTATCACGAAGATAGACCCCATTGAATACGATTTGCTGTTTGAGCGTTTCCTGAACCCCGACCGTATTTCATTGCCCGATATCGACGTGGATTTCGACGATGACGGACGTGGAAAGGTCTTGAGTTGGGTGACGCAGAAATACGGTGAAGAGAAAGTGGCGCATATCATTACCTATGGTACGATGGCCACGAAACTGGCCATAAAGGATGTGGCCCGGGTGGAAAAGCTGCCGTTGGACATTTCCAACGGATTGTGTAAGCTCATACCGGACAAGTTGCCGGACGACGAAAACGGCAAGTCGCGTAAAATGAATCTCCCGAATGCCATCTCGTGTATTCCGGAGTTGCAACAGGCCGAGGCATCGCCGAATCCTTTGTTGCGCGACACCATCCGTTATGCCCGGATGCTGGAGGGTAATGTGCGGAACACGGGCGTGCATGCCTGCGGTGTAATCATCTGTCGTGACGACGTGTCCGATTGGGTGCCGGTCAGCACAGCCGAGGACAAGGAAACGGGAGAGAAGCTCCGTTGCACGCAGTACGAAGGTTCCGTGATTGAAGACACGGGATTGATCAAGATGGACTTTTTGGGGCTGAAGACTCTCTCCATCATCAAGGAATGCCAGGCCAACATCTACGACAGTCTCGGGATGGAAATAGACGTGGACGCATTGGACATTACGGACCCGGCCACCTATCGTCTGTATTGCGACGGACGTACCATCGGGACGTTCCAGTTCGAATCCCCCGGCATGCAGAAGTATTTGCGCGAATTGCAGCCTTCCACCTTCGAGGACCTTATTGCCATGAATGCGCTTTACCGTCCGGGACCGATGGATTATATACCCGACTTTATCGACCGTAAACAAGGACGTAAACCGGTGGAATACGACATACCGTGTATGGAGAAGTATCTGAAAGACACATACGGCATCACGGTGTATCAGGAGCAGGTGATGTTGCTGTCCCGTCAGTTGGCCGATTTTACGCGAGGCGAGAGCGATACATTGCGTAAGGCTATGGGTAAGAAGCTGATAGAAAAGCTGAATCACATGTATCCCAAGTTCATCGAGGGCGGAAAGAAGAATGGTCACGACCCGAAAGTGCTGGAAAAGATTTGGGCGGACTGGAAGAAGTTTGCCTCGTATGCGTTCAATAAGAGCCATGCCACGTGCTACTCTTGGGTTGCCTATCAGACGGCCTACCTGAAGGCCAATTTCCCCGCCCAGTATATGGCGGCCGTAATGAGTCGAAGTTTGGCGAACATTACCGACATCACAAAGCTGATGAGCGAGTGCAAAAGTATCGGTATCAATACCTTGGGACCGGACGTCAACATCAGCCGCCGGAAGTTCAGTGTGGACGTAGACGGAAACATCCGTTTCGGCTTGGGGGCCGTCAAGGGCTTGGGTGATTCGGCTGTGGACGCCATCGTGAAAGAAAGGGAAGCCCACGGGCCTTATAAGAACATTTTCGACTTCATTCAACGTGTGCCGAGCGGAGCCGTGAAACGGAATAACCTGGAAAGCCTGGTGCTTTCGGGGGCTTTCGATTGTTTCGACGGCATCACCCGCGAACAGTATTTCGGCGTGAATGCCAAAGGGGAAAGCTTTATCGACCAGTTGGCACGTTACGGCTCGCGCTACCAGACCGACAAGGATGCCGTGCAGAATTCACTTTTCGGGGATATGGACATGGTGGAAATCGCTACGCCGGAAGTGCCGCAGGCCGAACCGTGGAGTTCGTTGGAGCGTTTGAACAGGGAGCGCGACTTGGTCGGCATTTATCTGTCCGCCCATCCGTTGGACGATTATGCCGTCATACTTCAAAATGTGTGCAACGTGCACATGGCGGATTTGAAAGATTTGGAACAGTTTGTCAATATGGACCTCACGCTGGGCGGCATGGTCACGGCCGTACGGAAGGGTATCTCCAAGACAGGTAAGCCGTATGGCATCGTGATGATGGAGGATTTCACGGGAGCATACGAGCTGGCTTTGTTCGGACAGGATTGGCCTACATGGGGCTCATATATGGATGTGGGGAATACGCTCTATATTACGGCTAAATGCCAGCCCCGGCAATGGGATCCTTCCAAACTGGATTTCCGTATCGGGCGCATTGATTTTCTGGCAGATGTGAAAGACACTCTGGTGGAAAGGATTACGATATCCGTGGCTCTGGATGCGTTGGATGAGGATATCGTGCTTTCGCTTTCCGACATCGTGAAGGAGTGTCCCGGCAATACCGACCTTTATTTCCACATTCTCGACCCGTTGGGACAGATGAACCTGACGATGCAATCCAAGTTGGCGAAAGTGTCAGTTAAAAAGGATTTAATTTCTTATATTCAAAGCAAACCCGTCCTGTCATATAAAATAAATTAGTATATTTGTCAGTAATAACAAATGATTAAAAGGAATAATACAATGGCATTAGCAATTACAGATTCAAATTTTGAAGAGTTGTTGGCTTCAGGTAAGCCTGTGGTGGTAGATTTCTGGGCGACATGGTGTGGCCCGTGCAAGAAAATCGGACCGGATATCGAGGCGTTGGCAGAAGAATATAAGGAACAAGCTGTCATCGGCAAGTGCGATGTGGAGGAAAACGACGGCTTGGCCATGCGTTTCGGTGTGCGCAACGTGCCTACTGTGATCTTCATTAAAAACGGTGAGGTGGTGGACAAACAAGTCGGTGCGGCTCCGAAGAGTACTTTCGAGGAAAAGCTGAAGGCCATCCTTTAAAGATATAAGTTATGGACAGTTTGGAACAGGAACTCCTGCAAGATGCTGAAGACGATGCACGCACGGTGGAGTTCATCAAACATTACTTGCCGCAAGAAGTAAAAGACAAGTTTACGGACGAAGAGCTTTATTACTTTTTGGATGTCATCGTGGAGTACTATGCCAATAGCGGTATTCTGGATGCGGCGCCCGACAAGGACGGCTATATAGAAATCGACCAGGACAAAATAGTGGATTACGTCATCAGTCAGGCCCGTAAAGACAAGATGGGCGACTTTGCGGCTGAAGATATCCTGTGGGTGGTCCAGGGCGAGTTGGAATACGGGGAATCTTTCGGTGAGGAGGATTAATCCTGATTTATAAGTTTATGACGGCAGCGGTTCGATTCTGTAAAAAATGTAAGACAAAACTACCGTTGCTCCATTTGGAAAATCAACCTCCGCAGAACTGAAAACGTTTCTCAGCCGATTGAAAAATCAATCTCAGCCGAACGATTTTCCGTTCTGCGGAGATTGATTTTTGTTTTGTATCCGGTTGTAAATTAGAGGATTGCTTTTTGGTTTGGTAAGATGAGATGTTTTGTCATGGGTATACCTGTTTTCCAAGTGCACGTCATGTCTTTGGTTGAAGAAGACATAAAAATAGGGCGCGGAATCACTTCCACGCCCTATTACATCAGGGGCATTTCCCATATTGATATGAGAAAGTATATTTTTGCATAATTAAGGTTTATGAAAGAACATTCACAGCATATTGAAACTACTGTTTCTTGTTCTTTTCTGCTATGTTGCAAATATAGGCATTCTTTTTGATAACTCAAAGGAAAATATCTATTATTTTTTCCTTTATTATGAACTTTTCAAACTTTTAGAAGCTCACTGTGCGTGAACCGTCTTCGTTCTCTTCGATGGTTACTTTCACCGTATTACCCGGAAGAAGTTCTTCCACCAGTTCCGGCCATTCGATGAAGCAAAGCGCACCGCTGTAAAAATAGTCTTCGTAGCCCATGTCGTACACTTCTTCCAGTTTTTTGATACGGTAGAAGTCGAAATGGTAAATCAGTTCGCCGCTGTCCGAACGGTATTCATTGACGATGGCGAAGGTGGGCGAATTGATGACGTCCTCCACACCGAGGCATTCGCATACGGCTTTGGTGAAGGTGGTCTTACCGGCTCCCATCTTGCCGTACATGGCAAAGACGGTGTTGTCGCCCATGGCTGCGATAAATTCCCGGGCAGCCTCGTGGATGTGGTCTAAAGAATCTATTCTAATCTCCATATAGCTTTTTGTTTTTAATTTCGTTTCTTGCTTTGCAGGGTTATCAGCGGTATGAGCATTTCCTCCATAGAGATACCGCCGTGTTGGAATGTGTCGCGATAGTAAGACACATAATAATTGTAATTATTGGGATAGGCAAAGAAATTGTCGCCCGAAGCAAAGATGTAGGCCGTACTCAGGTTGGGAGCCGGGAGCAGGACTTTACGTGGGTCTTTGATTTCAAAGACTTCTTTGGGGTTGTATTTCAGATTCTTCCCCAGTTTGTAGCGCAAGTTCGTGTTCGTGTTCTTGTCCCCGATGACTTTGACCGGTGACTTTACGCGGATACTGCCGTGGTCGGTCGTGACGATGATTTTGTAGTCGCTTGCGGCCAGGGCTTTGAACAGGTCTTTCACGGCAGAATGCCGGAACCAGCTTTGGGTGATGCTACGATAGGCTGCCTCGTTGGAAGCCAGTTCGCGCACCATTTTCGATTCCGTACGGGCGTGGGAAAGCATGTCGATAAAGTTGAGCACAATGACGTTCAAGTCATATTTCTCCAACTGTTTGAACTGGCCGATAAGTTTATCGGCCGTAGTCGAATCATTGATTTTATGGTAACTGAATGTATTCTTACGGCGGTAACGGTCCAATTGGGTCTGGATGAGAGGCCCTTCATTCAGGTTCTTGCCCTCTTCTTCGTCTTCGTCCACCCAAAGGTCCGGGTACATTTGAGCGATTTTGTCCGGCATCAGACCGGAAAAGATGGCGTTGCGTGCATATTGTGTGGCTGTGGGCAAGATGCTGCAATAAATATCTTCGTCGATGAGGAACATATCCGCCAGTTCCGTACTGAGTGTCCGCCATTGGTCGTAACGGAAGTTGTCCAAAACGATGAGAAACACCTTTTCCCCTTGATTCAGCAGGGGGAATATTTTGGTTTTGAAGATATCCGGACTCATCAGCGGGCGGTCTTCGGGGTGGGTGATCCACTCTTCGTAGTGTTTGCGTATGAATTTGGCAAAAGCCAGGTTGGCTTCCGTTTTCTGCATGCCCAGCATTTCGTCCATGTTGCTGTCGGTCTCGGACAGCTCCAGTTCCCAGTATACCAATCGTTTGTACACCTCTTTCCAGTCCTCGAACGTCAATGAGTCATTGATTTGCATGCCAATCTTGCCGAAATTCTGCTGATAGGCGTTTTGAGCCACCTCCGTGACGATTTCTTTCTTATGGATGTTCTTTTTCAGGGTCAGGAGGATTTGCGTGGGGTTGACGGGCTTGATGAGATAGTCGGCAATTTTGGAACCGATGGCCTGGTCCATGATATTCTCCTCTTCGCTTTTCGTCACCATGACCACCGGCGTGACCGGTGTGATTTCCTTGATGCGCGACAAGGTTTCCAGCCCGCTCAGGCCGGGCATGTTCTCGTCCAGCAGAATCAGGTCGTAGGTCGTTTCGCTGCACTTGTCCAGTGCATCCTGCCCGTTGGATACGGTTTCTACCTCGTATCCTTTCTTTTCGAGAAAAAGAATATGCGCTTTCAGCAATTCTATTTCATCGTCTACCCAAAGTAATAAACCGTTGTTCATCATTTGTAATGTTTTCGTATGTTAGAAAATAATACCGCTGTCCGTGCCTTCCTCCTCTTCTTCGTATTCTTCGTCTCCGGCAGGCGGTTCGTCGTCCGGCGTACGGATTTCGATGGAAGTAGGTTCGTCCAGTCTCAGGTCCTCCGGCACTTGCAGCGGTGCGAACTTCTCATCGTAGAACTTCTTGTAATCGTCGAAACTGAAGACCGTGCCCAGCAGCTTCAGGTTGCTTTCGGAGATGATGACAGAACGTATGTTTTTAAGCACGACACTCATGTGCGGATCGGCATACAGCTTTTGGGCGTAAGCGTGTGCCTCGTCATAGTTGAGGAAACCGCTGACGCGCATTTGTGCCAGTCCGTCGGCCTTCACGATGTCGATGTCGAAATTGCGTACCATAAAACTGGTGAAATTATACAGGGCCATCTCATATAACAGTTGGTCCTCGTCCAGACTGTTTTCCGGATAGGCCAACAGGAACACGAAGTTGCTGAGGCGTTCGTCGCTTAATTGCTGCGCTTCGGCTGTGGAGTCTTGCAGAGCCGTCAGCGAACGCCGGCTCCAGATGTCGCTTGCCGCGTATTTCCCGTCGGTCAGCGACCGGCCTTCCTGAATGCCTTTCACGATGCTTTGTGCGATTTCCGTTACTTCGTCTTTCGGATATTTCTCGATGACTTGTTTCAACGTGACCAAGAAGCTGTCCCGTTCTCCGCCGTACAGTTGGCTCATGGCTTGTATGAACATGAATTTAGCGCGGTGTGCCCCCTCCGGGAAATCCGAAGTCGAAATGGAATAATTGCGGAACACTTCCTCATATTCGTTCTTGCCGTAAGCTTCGTATGTGGCGGCATACAGAGAATCCTCTATGTGCTTGCCCTGCCTTGCGTAAAGCTCGTATTTGGGGTTGGCCAGCATGATGGCATACCGGCTGTCTGGGAACTCCTCGATGAGCCGCTGTTTATACTGTTCCGCCTCGGCCATGTCATTCAGTCGGCCGTTGATAAGGAATAGATGGTAGTACACGTTGTCTTTGTCGGCTACGTCCGGGAACGTTTCGATAAGACGCAACAGGGTACGCCGTGCCAAACCGAAATTTTCCAATCTTTCCATTTCCAGGATGCCGGCCTGATAAAGCGCGTCGCGCAGGATGTCGTTGGAGGCTTGCAACTGCTCTTCCGTGAACGGGATTTGTTGCAGGTAATATTCCCGGTTGTGCGGGTCGCTGGCCAATGAGTCGGCCATACGCTCCTGGGCTTCGGCAATGCTGTCGGCCAAGGCGATGCTGTCGACTTGTGCCGCCATCAGGCTGTCGCTCTCTTCGCTGTAGTCATATTCTCCGAAATCTTCCGTGCGGTCCTCGTTCTTATGGCTTCTCCGCCAGTTGTCTTCCAACGGGCGTTTGCCCCACGTACGTTGGAACTGACGTTTGCCTTGGGCTACGACCGACGGGTTATAGAAATACCACGTGCCGGTTTGTCCGGAAGCTCCCGCCTGCGCCCCGCGGTTTCCCGTAGGCAGGGTGGGGGTGGCTGTCGGAGTTTTGGGCATATTGGCAGCCATTTCGGCCTGCATGGCCTTGCGTGCTTCTTCTTTCTCTTGCTTCTTCAAGGCCTCGATGACTTTGTCGATGGCCTCGTTACGTTCGTTTTCGGGCAACTTGGCCAACCATTGCAGGCTGTCTTGCAGTTTGATGGCCGACAAATGAGGTTCCAGTTCGGTCAGGATGCCTGAGCGGCGTTCCGCCTCTTTGTAAGCTTCGTTTTCTTTGTCCAATATGCCGACCAGTTCGGCGTAACAGCGTTGTGCGTTGATATAGTCCTCCTTGTCCCAATAAATCTCACCCAGACGCAACAATACCATGGCTTTGGCAATGCCGTTCTGTGTACTTTCTTTGGCGCCGGTTTCGTATGCCCCGATACACCGGGCGGTATCCTGGTTGGCCAGATAGATATTGCCGATGGCATAATAAATCTGGTCCTGATAGTCCTTGTTTTTCTTGTTCTTGGCCATGCGTCGCAATTTCTTCACCATTTTATTGTGGTTCCCGCTGGCCATGGCCTCGGTTTGTAGGATACGGGCGTTGAAAGACAATTCGTATGGAGGATTGGCACGTATGACACGCCGCAAGGCCTTGTAGGCTTCTGCTTTGTTTCCCGTTTCGTGGTACAACTGTCCCAACAGGAAGTTCAGGCGTGCACGTTGCAGTTTGCTTTTTTCCTTCTTGACGGCTTTTTGCAAATAAGGAATAGCCTCTTTATATTGTTTCACGAAGATGAGGTAATCGGCGTATGAAGCGTTGAATTCCCGTTTTCCTTCACTTCCGATACTGTCACGTTGTATTTTATGAAAGACATCCTCTGCATCGTAAGGCCATTCCAGTTCTACGTAGCAACGGGCCAGATAGGCCCGGGCTACGGACACGATTTCAGGCTGTCCGGCATACAGCCCGCTGATATAATTGAACGTGGAGGCCGCTTCGATGAAATTGCCCTGCTGGAATTGGGCTTTCCCCATGAGCAGCCAGGCGTGCCGCAAGAATGGGTTGAACTCCTTACGGGCCATATACGCTTTTTCCTTGGCCGTTTTCCGCTTGTTGACGTTCGATTTCGGCCGCGCCTTTATGGAGTGCAGCTTGATGGCTTTCTCGCATTTTTCGATGGCGGTCTCGAAGTTGGACTTTCCCATGGCTGCCGTAGACTTATTTCGCACGGCATACATGGGCAATAAGGTCGTGTAATTGTCCTTGTGTCCTTTTTGTTGTTCGAGGACTCCTTCTTTGAAGGCCTCCGACCCGTTAAAGTACGTATTGAACCGTGCCGTCATGGCATGGTAAAAACGGGTGCCCGACGTGTTCTTTTTCGTGGAACACGCCGTCAGGACGGACAGGAGGACGAGTCCGGAGGTGATGATATGTAGAATCCTTTTTCCCAATGCGTTCTTTACACAGTTAGATAACTGAAAAACATGTATTTTATTGCCTTCTCCATCGAATAATCGACCATGAAATTCCTTTGCACACCAAATAGATGAGTATGGAGACGAAAATGATGGAGGCGCCCGACGGTATATTGTAATGGTACGATAGGTAAAGGCCGCCCAGACAGCCGCTGTAACCTGTCACGATGGAGAGCAGTGCCATACGTTTGAAACTATGCGTGAAAATATTGGCAGTCACTTGAGGGATGGTCAGTAGGGAGATGACCAATACGATGCCCACCATACGCAGGCAGGCTACAATAGTCAGTGCGATGAAGGCCATCATCAGATATTCCACCGTGATGACCGGAAGGCGTTGCGAACGGGCGAATTCGGCATCGAAAGCCATGGAAACGAGCGGACGAAGGAAGCATGTGAAAGCCACAATGGCGATGAGTGCCAATGTGCCTAACAAATAAAGGTCCGAGGGTGTCACGGTCAATATGTTGCCGAACAGATAGGAGGACAGCTCCGGGGTGAAGCTCGGTGCCAAGAAACTGCAAATGATGCCGATGCTCATGCCTAAAGTCCAGAAAATGGCGATGGCCGAATCTTCGCGCATGTCGCGGCGGTGGCTGAACCATTGTATGCCGCAGGCGGACAATACGGAAAATACGGCTGCAGAGAGTATGGGGGAAAATCCGAGGTAAACTCCGATACCGATACCGCCGAACGAGGCGTGGGTGATGCCGCCGCTGATGAAAACCAACCGCCGTGCAACGATATAAGTGCCTATCAGCCCGCAAAGGATACTGGCCAACAGACTGCCCAACAGGGCATTCTGGAAGAAAGTGTAAGACAGGATGCTCATGCGTGGTCGAATCTCCTTTCTCCGATAATAAGGAAAACTTCGTCTTTCAATGCGTCGGGCAGGGGAACGCCGCGTAGTTGTAGGCTGCGCACCCATCCGGCCACTTCGTCGTCGCGCATCGTGTAGAGGATATCTCTGAATTCGTCCGTTTCCGTCTCGCTGTACGTGGAAGCGTCCTTTCCCCGGAAACGGTCGAGCTCTTCATCGTTGTAATACTCTATTTGTTTGCTTACGGCAGCCAGCAGGCTTTCTTTTTCGCAGACCTCGTGCTGTCCGCAACATTCCTGTGGCGGTTGTACCACGGTCGGCATTTCGCTGATTTCGCCTTGTGCCAGTTTCTTTTTCAGTGAGCGGTTGCGCAAACTGCCGGCCACGAAAGCAATGACGGCCGCGGCGGCAAGGGCTATAAGAATGTAAATGATAATCATAAGGCCGTAATTTCAAATCCCGCTTCTTTCAAGTGGTCCCAATAATGGGGATAAGATTTGCTGACCACTTGCGGATGATTGATATATATTTCGGGAACGGCGAAACAGCAAGGTGCAAACGCCATGGCCATGCGATGGTCTTCGTAGGTGTCGATGGCCGGATGTGGCCGGACTTCAGTGCGTTGCCCGTCCCAAGATATTTCTGATCCGCAGGCTTCATGCAAGGGATACCCCAGTTTGTCCAGTTCGTGGATAAGTGCGGAGATGCGGTCGGTTTCCTTGATTTTCAGGCTTTGCAGACCCGTGAAACGGAACGGGAGCCCCAACATGGCACACGTGACTACAAATGTCTGTGCCAAGTCCGGTTGGTTGACGAAATCATACTCCAGGCGTTCCGTGGCGATGGGTTGTTTGGTCAGTCTGACACATGGCATTCCGTCGTCGTCGCAGAAGAATTCCGTGTGCACGCCTATCGGTTCGAACAGGCCGTGTACGGCAGAATCTCCTTGGGCACTGTCTGCGAACAGGCCGGTCAGGATGATTTCCGCGTCTTTGTCGGGCGTCAGAGCCATCATTTCATACCAGTAGGATGCCGCGCTCCAGTCGTTTTCTATATAATAGGGTGTCGGACGGTAAGGTTGCGGTTCCACCTTGATGTGTCGTTCGTCTGTCCATTCCGCTTGTGCACCGAAGTCTTTCATCAGTTTCAGGGTCAGGTCGATGTAGGGGCGTGAAATGACCTGTCCCGTCAGTTCCAGTTCCAACCCCTTTCTTAGGACCGGACCGATCATCAGCAAAGCGGAAATGTATTGGGAACTCACGTCTCCCGGCAGGCTGAGCCGGCCTCCCTCATGCAGTCCGCCGGAAATACGCAGGGGGGGATAACCTTCCGTTTCCACATATTCTATTTGTGCGCCCAGTGTCCGCAGGGCATTTACCAAGATGCCGATGGGGCGTTGTTTCATCCGGGCTGTACCGGTCAGGGTATGTGTTCCCTCGTTTACAGACCAGTAAGCCGAAAGGAAACGCATGGCCGTACCGGCCGCCATGATGTCGATGGGGTCGTCGGTTTGCGTCAGTGCCCTTACCATAACGAATGTGTCGTCGCAGTCCGACACATTTTTCGGCAAGTCTTTTCCTCCGGCCAGTGCATGGATGATGAGGGCCCGGTTGCTGATGCTTTTGCTGGCCGGCAGTATGGTTTTATGCCGCAGGTGTAGCGGCGCGGTAAGTCTGATTTGCATGTTTTGCCTAAAATGTGGGTTATACCAGCACAAAAGTAGAAATTTATTTGGAGAATTCAAAAACAATTTCTACTTTTGCACCCGCAAACGGGATGTAGCTCAGTCCGGTTAGAGTACTCGTCTGGGGGGCGAGTGGTCGCTGGTTCGAATCCAGTCATCCCGACAAGACATAAAGGCATCGGTAATCCAAGGATTATGGATGCTTTTTTTTATGTGTTTATAGCTTCCACGTCCCGTATGCTTTCCCTCCCAAGGTTTTTCAGAAAAGAGCCTTCATCTTTCAGGCGACATGTCAACGCTTTGTCGTATAGTTTGTTATGGGATGAAGAATAGGGAGGCCATCTTTCAGTTTCCTTTCATTGCAGAAGGCGGATTTTCATCATGAGGCAAATGAAAAATCATTCGGCTGAGATTCGTTTTTCGTTCTCAGCCGAATGATTTTTCAATCTCAGGCGAACGATTTTCCGTTCTGTGCCGAACGAAATGAGGCTTGGCTGAAGGATGCCTGAAATATCCTTCAGCCTGTAACGTCAATATTATGAACGGATTACCATGAAGCCTGAAAGATGAAGGATCTTTTTGTAAAATCCCTGTGTAGATACCCAGAGGGTTACCACCAGATTTGCTTTCCGTCTTCGTAAGTGAAGATTCTTTCTTCCGAGCCTTTGGTACGGTTGTGCAGGCGGAACAAGGCCTGGGCCGGGACGTTGTCGTATTTCAATACCGCCTCGAAATTCCCCGTCTTGCGCCCTAATGACATCCATGTCCCGTGGTTCCAATAGAACAATTCGTATTCTTCGCCTTCGCGGATGAAGTTGTCATCGTTACGCGGCAGGAATACGATACGTGCCACGTTTTCCGGCTGTTCCAGTTCCCATCCGTACCATACGCCGTACACGTCGTGGGAGTCGTAGAAGGAAAGGACATTGCCATCGAACAGGTTTTCCGGCCCACACCAGGGACGTACGTGGAAGTTGCCTATCAGCCGTTTATGCTTCAGCGTGTCGCCGGCGGCATTGAACGTATAAAGTTCGGCCATGTTGCCTCTCGACCAGTCCGGTGACAGGTAACGGAAATATCTGTATTTGCCGGTGTAACGGGGATGGACGACATGGAATTTGTTGTCCTTCAGGTGCGGGATGACATGTATGGTCAGCGAATCGCTGAAGTCTTCCTGATTGGCCACTTGGAACTTCCCGCCGATTACGCCCTGAAGGAATTGGTTGGAACGTACGTCGCGGAATTTGCGTTTCACTTCCACCGTCGTGCGTTGTGTGGTGTCGGCTGTCATTTTATGGATATTTCCTTGTGGGTCTAAAAGGAAAGCGTCTCCGGCCGGAACCGTGCCGTTTCCTTCGGAATAATGTACGGGCATGTACACTACGTTTCGTGCCATGTCCCGGAAGGTGGCTTTCCGTCCGTGGCGCGTGCCCCAATGCACGATGCTCCAGTCTTGGTTGTCGAAGACGGACAGGTAGACGAACCTGCCGCTTTCAACGTCATCGTACAACTCCACCTCCACATCGGAAGTGGCCGTATATTCCCTTGTCACATCCATGATATAAGGTGTGTCGAAAAGGTCGGGAATCTCCTCTTCCCCCTTATTCTGCATATAGAGCGATTCCGGTTGTTTCTCGTAGGTTTGGCGGAACACTTTGGTCAGCCGGTCTTCCTTCCGCTTCATGAAGTGGTCGCCGAGCCGTTCCCCCGGATTGAAAGGGATGAAAGAATGGTTGTCGGGAAAGAACACGCACCATTCATGCCCCAATCCGCGGTTGCCCCACTGTGGTGTGAAGTCGATGGTGGCAGGCAGGCCATGCGCCCTCAGTACGGCCACGCACAGGTGTGCATATTCCTTGCAGGAAGCCGACTTGACATGTTCGAGTGCCGTGAGAGGGAGGTCGGGAAGGAATTGCGGAGGATAATAAATGACGGAACGCATGCCTCCCAGAATGTCGTTGGCCATGCCATAGGCATAGGTGGAGTTGTCTTGGTTGGGGGAGTATGCTTCGCGCACCCATGAAGGCACGGTGAATGTCCTCCTCCAAAGACTTGTCTTTTCATTCCCGATACGGTAAGGCAGCACATAGCGGCAGAACATTTCGAAACTGTATTGTTTGTTCCAGTTCTGTTGCCATACGGTGAATGCACTGTCGATATGTTCGGTCAGGAAGTCTGCCGTGACGGATTGGGCATCGTACAGGCGTTCGTCCTGGCTTAATTCCAAATCCAGGCCTGTTCGTTGCAGGATAGTATCGTATTTCATGATCCAGAACACACGGTCTCCGTTGCAATGGCGGAACACACTGTCCATGTAATTGTCGTACACGTCGACGGCTTCACCGGTGTGGGCGAAATGCCCGTCCATGTTTTCCAGAAGGAAGCGTGCGGCTTTCTCTTTGAGCGGTTCATTTTTGTAATGTTCCAATACGGTTTCCAGTTCCCGGCGGTTTTCACCGGCTTTTTCCAGCGTCTGCCTGATGCCCGTTTTCTGGCAGGAGGAGACGGCTAAGGTTGCAGCAAGGCAGCAAAGAAGAAGGTTTTTCATTGCAGTTGATTTTAATGTTATGGAATAGTGGACATGTTGAACATGTAGACGAAAGAGAAAACGGCCAGAATTAAAAGCCCGGCTTTTATCCATTTGTTATTTAGATATTCTATTCGTATCATTGAGTGAAAAATGCATTATATATGAATAATATCAAAAATAGTACACCTGTAACGTGTTCGGAACGTTCAATATACTTTATGCTATTAGGAGTTTCTTCCTTTTTGTACTTCTTCTTGCCGTACCCCCATTCATAAAATTGGGATAACACAGAGATAAGTATGATATAGGATACTAATGTGGTAGTGAAATCCGAGTGTAGGTTGGTTCCCTCTAAAGAATATGCGGTAAGGATGATTATCCCCATAAAGTAGTATATAATACGGTTGAAATCTTTTTTCATATGGTCTTTATTTGTTTATATCCTTTTTTGTCGTTTAACCATTTTATTAATTCTTCTGAATGATTGCAACTTAATAGGTAATGGCGTTTGTCCGTTTGGACTAAAAATGAATTCTTTTTGTTATTGCAGAAAGAAAGGAGATTTTTGTCTTTTCCTATGTAACTGATGTACATCCAAGCACTCCATCGGTTGAAACTTTGTCTGGTTTCCGGTGTTGCCTTTTTGATGTTTAAAATTCGGTCGTATGGTATCTTTTTTCTATAACATAAGAATCTTATATTTAAACAGCAATCAGTGGCTTGTAGGCGTATGGGGCGAAGTAAGAAAGCCGTGAGATAAAAGCTGAAGAGGAGTATTTCCGCAATGACAAGCAACCACCATTTATGCCCATAATGCATGGAGAAGGCATATATGCTGAGTAATAGTGTACTGGCCATGATGGTGTTATTTATGATTTGGAGGTCTGGAGTACATTTGAATGTTTTCATGACAAATCTGCTATTTGACGTATGCTTTAATAGGAAATGTGTGTAACATGGAATCCGTGTTCGCGATGATGTTTATAAATTCTATTTGTTCCCCTTTTTTGTTTTTTGTATTATATGTGAATGACATGTAACATGTATCATTGGGGGAAATTGTATCTTTTGAGAGTGAAACAGATGTACATCCACAAGAGGGAATGATACATTCTATTATAAGTTGCCTATTTCCATTGTTTTTTATTACAACTCCAGAGGTATACAAGCAATTAGATCTTATCTGTCCGAAGTCACAATATTCACTTTGGAATTTTATATTTGCGTTTTTACTCTTTGAACAAGAATATAAGACAATCAGAGATATTATGAATATATAATTTTTCATGATGAATAGACAATATATCGAATAAGGTTTTAGGGTGTTGATTTTTAACCACCCTGTTTCTTATTCTATATAGACTCTAATGATTAATTGAATAGTAGGGATATATTGGATATCCCTACTATTTTTTATTAACACGTTAGTAAGCATGCTGCATACGTAGCTGCGCAGAATGCAGCTCCTGTACCTCCAGAAGGTGTACCAATAAGTGCTATGCAGGCCGCGCATGCTGCAGAACATGCTGCAACACAAGCTGTGGTATTTCCGCTTTCACTATTGTTCCGAAGCCGGGGGAACGTAATACTTTTATTAGACGCAATAGTTAGCTCTTTATGTGACAACTTATTCTTTTGGGCATAAAGTCTTACGTTTGAACCTAACGTCTCTAATCGAGCTACTTCTTTGGCAAAATCAATTTTTAGGAGTTCATTGATTTCCTTTTGGATGTCTGTTGCTTGAGCAGCATCAATATCGTCATCCTTAAGCATATTCAGTAACTCCAATAATCTGTCTTGTTTTTGACTCGTCAGAGTGACAAATTGTTTTTTTATGTGAAGACCAAAAGATTGCATTTCTTTTTGTAATGCAATGTATTCTTCTGATTCAATGAATTTTTGCATTTTGTATTCACTCGTGCTGTTGGCTTGCGGTTCTTCTGACATATTGGTACAGTTTGTTAAACTGAATCCCAATGTCATAATTAAAATTAAAAAATAATTTTTCATTGTTTTGCTTTTTTGTTCTTTACTTTTGTTTACTCTCACTTGGATTTCATTTGTTGCTTTTATTTCATAGTCAAATGTTTTTTTAATGTTCGACATAAATTTGATTCTCACACCACAAAGTTAAGTATGAAATGATTTAAACTTTTTGTTTTCGTGAGATTTTCTTTAGCAACAAAACCGTAAAAGCCAGATAATTCCAAGATTCCCAACTTGTAACCGTCGTATC